>Ga0075366_10000131_pt1 | contig 31165 bp, 33 predicted proteins | sample EndMethybrTD3031_FD_72351 | JGI IMG/M metagenome (GOLD analysis project Ga0075366, IMG submission 72351) | Populus endosphere microbial communities from Tennessee, USA - Endosphere MetaG P. TD hybrid TD303-1 | ecosystem: Host-associated > Plants > Roots > Endosphere | place: USA: Tennessee...
CCCGGTAGGGCTAATCTGTTAAGCTAGCTGGGTACTCTGGCGCGCGCCCGTAGCTTAGCTGGATAAAGCGTAGGTTTCCGGTACCTAAGATCGGGGGTTCGAATCCCTCCGGGCGTACCATATTTCCCGAATCATCATTTTTGAGCTTGAACAGCTCGTTTAACTTCGGTGGATCAACCGAATTTTTATTTGCAGAAAGTATTTCGCCGTACGTCGGCGCACCATTGAATAACAGGCCAAAAAAGTTGGCTTTTTGCAGCGGATCAATCTGTTTCACGAGCAAGTCTTCCATATGTTGCAGAAAGAATTTAAGGTATTGTTTGACCACGGCGAAGTCGAGCGGTTTTTCGCCGCTACGGCGGTCTCGCTCTTCAAGTAGTTCCTTAATTTGTTGTTCTGTCTTCATAATGTCCTCCTCTATGGACTTAATAACTATTTCCGAGCTAACCAGCTTGATCTTGTCGATCAATGCCTGTGCCTGTGCTCGCAGTGCTGTGATGCGTGTTTCAACACGCTGCTCTTCCTGCATAACCGACTCGTTGCGTTGCTCCCAGACAATTTCTACAGCGGCTAGGAGCTCGTCTATCTGCGTCTTGTCGTAGCTGACACGGTGTACAAAGTCAGTAATGGTTTGTTCAAAATCTTTCTTGGTTACGCAGAAGTAGTGGCCGCGTTTGTTGCAATGATATGCAGAATAGTATTTGCCGTTTCTGCCGCGCGTAGAACTGCCGAAAAGCGGTTTGTCGCAGTCGGGACACATCACTATCTTGCGGTAGGCAAACTCGGCGTTGCGCGTGCCTTTGACAACCCGACATTCTTCTTTCGCGCGCTCGTGCATAAACACCTCGCCGTCTCTCTCGCCTATGATCAGTTTGCCTTTGTTGGCGGCGTTAAATAGTTCGTAGGATATAAGGCCGGGGAACTGCGCTTTTATTGGTTTATTGTCGGTCCACTTTTCGCAAATGACGCCTGCGTAGATTGGGTTCTGTATACATCTCCAGAATGCTTTGAGCGTCAGGCTTTTGCTCCCGCGCTTTCCGATGACTTGAGCACGGTCATGAGTATCGCGGAGGGTTTGCGCGCGACTTATAGCCCAGCTTGTTGATCTCTTTGGCAATCTGCCGGTCGGTGAGCGTGGCCCGTGCACGAAGCTCGAACATTTTCGTTATAAATTCGGACTCATCACGATGCGGTCGCAGCACACAGCGTTTGCCGTGAGGTGTATCAACTTTATAACTTTCGAGGCCATACGGCGCTTGCCGCATCCAGTAACCCATGCGTGTATAGCGAACTTCCGCACCGATCATGCGGCTCATGATGTCGCGCATCTCGTCGTTAGCGCGCTCGGCTTCTAGTAGTTCCGCCTTTTTGGTCGGCGAATAAACACTCCATTTATACTGCACGCCTAGGTGCTCAAGCGTGTTTACTTTTTGCGTGCTGATAACTCCGTAAATATCTACAAGGGTCACCCCGCACTCTTCCAGCTGGCGCTTGAGCGGAGAATAAAAGTCCGAGCCACCACGCGTGAAACGGTCAATCGACTTAACGATGAAGAGCTGTATATCGTTCTTTGAGTCTTTGCAGTAGTTAATCGCCTGTTGCATGGGTTGTAGTTCTTTTGAAGCTGACTCAAGAAAAATGAAGAACTCTTTAATGGTGATGCCGCGTGCGGCTGCGAAGCGCTCGATCTGCTCCTTCTGGGCTTCCGGCGAGTCACCGTTAAAGCCTTGCTTGGCAGTCGATACGCGGATAGCTGCGACAGCGTTTTGGCTATGCATCGCCAGCCTTTTCGAGCTGTTTTAGGATGGTCTTTTTGCCCTGCAAGTCTTCATATATCTTGTCTACGATAAGATTCGCCAGTACCTTAATCCGTTCCTCAGTGGGCAGAGTTGCGTAGTCGGGAAGTGCCGACGAGTTCTTGTTTTTCGAGCCTTTTGTCCTTGCCATCGTGACCCTCTTCATGACAGTAATTACTAACCTGATACGGATAATTATACTATCCTAATCTGGTTAATTGCAAGACTAAAATAAGTAATTATTTTGTCCCCACCCCGTAGACAAGGATTGCTCAATTCTTAGGTGTTATCGTATAATAACCGTAGCTCCTACCCTTACAAAATACGGAGTAGGTGGGCATGGCAAAATGGTAATCATTCGCTTCAGTCAGATACTATAGCTTAAGCGTAAATCAACCCCCCATAGATTCCAATACTAAATATGAACCTACCTAAACTAACTCCCAAACAACAAGAAATACTCAAACTGATATATAGATATAGATTCATAACTAGAAAACAGATTCAAGTATTATTAGGCCATACAGACAAGAGGCGTATTAGTGCCTGGCTGAAAGAACTGCGAGAACAGCAGTTCGTCGACTGGCTCTATGATCCGAACGACCCTAATGAACGCTCAATCCCGGCTGTTTATTTCATCGGAGTCAATGGTATCCGATTCCTGCGTAAAACAGGTGTGCATGCCGAAGAAGGTCTGCGAAAACGCTACAAAGACGGTGCAAGGCAGCAAGACTTTATCGCAAGGTGCTTACTGCTCGTTGATTGTGCTATACACCTGGAAGATCGAAATAAGAGCGACGATGGGGCGAGCTACATCTACGCCATCGAAGCCGATTACACTGACCCCGACAATGACTACAGCCTCCTTAGTAACAGTGATTTCATTCATCCGGACTTAGCATTCACCAAAGAAGCCGAAACGGACGAGGGATATATAAATCAGTCGTATTTCGTACAGTTCTTCGACCTGACAACCCCGCGCTATATGGTCAAGAAAAAGCTCAAAGACTATATCGAGTACTTCGATAGCCATGAGCCGGAAGAATGGTGCGAGCAAGCGCAGCAGGACGAACTACCTATCGCCCTTATCGCATGCCCAACCCTCCTGGAGCTGATCTATGCCAAGCGATACACGAAAAGGCAATTTGAGGAGCAAGGGCTCGACGACAGGGAAGATGTCCGGATCCGTTTTGCTATGGTCGAGCAGGTGAGACGCAAGGGTCTGACGGGTATGATTTGGGAGGACGTATAGCAAAACCCATTTTCCCAAAAGGGAAAATGGGGACTTTTACCGTCGACGGTAAAAGTAGGATGTCCTTAATTTAGCCAGGCAGTTTACCGTCCTACCCAGGACGCTCGGCTCTACTCCTCCGAAACAATCTCCACCCAATCAACCCGGCCGAACGCCGCATTCACAAAGTCTGCCACCAATCCCGTCGGCTCAAACTCGTACAGCTCCCTCGTCAACTCCTCAAGCTGTTCAGCCTTACTGTACACGCTCCCGTCCTCAGCCTTTATTGCCTCCAGCGCATCGTAACTGGCCTGGTCATTGTTCAACCAAAGCGCCACCAACCACGTTTCGTAATTGCTCCATCCGTTATATCCTGTCGATTCACTCATCATCTAGCTCCTAAAACTAAGTAATATGAAAAACCCGGAAGCCAATCGACTTCCGGGTATACTAACAATGCTAGTGAACTAATACTCACTAGCCAACATAACGGTTAAGACCCGCCGACAATCCAACGAAAGCGGGTCTTCTCCGTATTTAAGCGCCTGGTCGTAGTAATCTACTTTCCAGAACACCTTTTGTCCGTACCATTCCAACGAACCGAAGTCATGTTCTCCGTACGGATCGTTATCTTCTGTAAAACGATCAAAATCACGCACTGCTTGCATTAGGCCCATTAAATCCGGCAATGCATCGTTTACGCCTGCCGTTAGCACGACTTGTATGCCTGTACTTCGACATTTGTCGTTCAGTGCTGCAATTTTTGCTGCGCGTTCAAAATCTGCGTTCATGAGAACCTCCTTGAAACTTATTTTTCTCTCCGAGCGAATCGACCTTCCCGCTCACGGCCGGGGCAAGGGGTAAATTGGACGCATCAATGTGGAGCTCCCCACGGAAGAACGACATTGAGGTGGCCGATTTACCCCTTACAATGAAGAGGCAGTGGGAAGGTCCATGAACAATTTTTAGCAGAGATTGCAAAAAATCACTTTTAAGAGGTAGTATCGGGTTGGAATAGGTATAATGGTTGTATATGGAGAAAAACGAAAACCCAAAGACTCAGGCTAGTTTGATATGGAACATAGCCGACATACTGCGTGGCGGATGGAAGCAACACGAATATCAAGATGTAATCCTACCTTTAGTCGTATTAAAGCGCCTCGATAGTGTGCTTGCCAAAACCAAACTGGAAGTTCTGCGCGTCTATAGCGATATGGGTGGCAAAGTCGCCGATTTATCACCTTTTTTGGAGCAGGCGTCTGGCTATAAGTTCTATAACACCAGTCCTTACGACTTCAAGAAGTTGCTAGATGATAGTGAGGGAATCTACGCCAACTTCATCAACTACCTAGACGGCTACAGCCCGAACGTACGCGACATTATTGAGAAATTCGACCTCACCAAGCAACTCAATAAACTCAAAGGTGGCAAAATACTCCACCTTATTGTTAAGGAGCTGGATAGGGTTGACCTAAGCCCCGAGGCCGTCAGTAATCACGACATGGGTTATATCTTTGAAGAGCTGATCCGCAAATTTAACGAACAGTCCAACGAGACTGCCGGTGAACACTACACCCCACGTGAAGTTATACGATTGATGGTGCGCTTGTTGCTTGAACCAGACGCCGCGCGTATCAAAGGTGAAAGTAAAATTATTGAAATGTATGACCCTGCGATGGGTACGGGTGGCATGTTAACCATCGGTAAAGAATATATCCAGACCAAGATTAACCCAGATGCTGAAGTGTATCTATACGGACAAGAGCTTAACCCACAGACTTACGCTATCGCTAAGTCAGATATTCTCATCAAAGGCGAAGATGCAAATCGTATCAAAGGTGGTAGTGGTGAGCATGCCGAAGACAGCACGCTTAGTAACGACCAGTTCTACGACAAGCAATTCGACTACGTCATAGCTAACCCGCCTTATGGCACCGACTGGAAAAAGGACAGAGACGCCGTAGAGGCCGAGGCAGCACGTGGCAGTGCCGGACGCTTCCCCGCCGGTACACCGGCCGTGAGCGATGGTCAAATGCTATTCCTGCAACACATGATCAGTAAAATGCGTGCACCACATGATGGGGGTGGTCGTGTTGCCGTGGTTCACAACGGCTCGCCACTTTTCACCGGCGGGGCTGGTAGTGGTCCGAGCGAGATCCGCCGCTGGGTACTTGAAAACGACTACCTAGAGGCTATCGTCGCCCTGCCGACCAATATGTTCTATAACACCGGCATTGCTACCTACATATGGGTACTAACAAACCGCAAAAGCGCTGAACGTAAAGGCAAGGTTCAACTGATAGATGCCAGCAACGCTTTTCATAAACTTCGCAAAAACCTGGGTGACAAGAATAAGGAAATGACTGCCGGAGATATTGACGAAGTGTATGAACTGTACAAAAAGTTTACGCAGACGAAGCGCAGTAAAATCTTTGATGTCCAGGGTTTTGGTTACACGCAAGTAACCGTACTCAATGGCAAAGAGAAAGACACCGAGAACGTGCCGCTCGGCGAAGACATAGACGAATACTTCAAGCGTGAAGTATTGCCCCACTTGCCAGAAGCCAAACTAGATCGTAAGAAAGATAAAATTGGCTACGAAATACCATTCAATCGCCACTTTTACGAATACAAACCGCCACGTGATCTCGATGAAATTGACGCTGACCTACAAGCCGTAACAAAAGATATCTTGAAGCTACTCAACGAGGTGATCGACTGATGCAGTCCTACCAGAAAATGAAAAATTCTGGCGTAGCATGGCTTAGTGATATCCCTGTGGATTGGCAATTGAAACGGGTAAGTGTGCTCTTTAGACAGCGGAATGAAAAAGTAAGCGACAAGGACTACGAACCACTTTCCGTAACAAAAAATGGCATAGTGCCTCAGCTTGAGAATGCCGCTAAGACCAATGATGGAGACAACCGCAAGCTTGTGCTTAAGGGCGATTTTGTGATTAACAGCCGATCTGACCGCAAAGGTTCAAGTGGCCTATCCGAGCTAGACGGCTCTGTATCACTTATTAACACAGTGCTAGCAGACGGCAAATTGTACCCTCGCTATACGCATAATTTGCTGCGTAGCTACCCTTTCCAAGAAGAGTTCTATCGCTGGGGACAAGGCATTGTAGCCGACCTGTGGTCTACGAACTATCAGCGCATGAAATCCATCCAGCTACCTGTACCGGACCATGAAACGCAGAAGCGGATTGCGGACTACTTAGACAAAGAAATGGTGCGAATAGATGAACTCATCGCCAAACAACAACACCTGCTAAGACTTCTAGAAGAAAAACGGCGCGCCATCATAAGCACTGCTGTTACCCGTGGTATTAAGTCCGACGAGTTACAAGAATCTAGTAATGTATGGATAAGCCATGTCTCGAGAGGCTGGTCTGTGAGTAGACTAAAGTACTTCACTAACCTCATAACTGATGGGACTCACATAACCCCGACTTATGTAGCAGAAGGCGTACCATTTCTATCGATCAAAGATGTATCATCAGGCAAAATCGATTTTACAAACTGTAAGTATATATCAGAAAAAGAGCACCAAGCCCTCGCGAAGCATACTCGCATAGAAAAGGGTGATATATTGTTTACTCGCATTGGAACGCTGGGTGTAAATGTGATTATCGATACGGATGCAGTCTTTGATATCTTCGTAAGCTTAGGGTTGTTGAAAGTAATTCCAAGTTCGATTAATAAGGATTATCTAGTTTACTGCATGAGTTCTGGATACTATCTTGAATACATACAACAGGTTAAAGCCGGTGGAGATACAGCGGCCGCAAAGTTTAATCTTGGCGATGTTGCAAACTCACCGATAATAGTTCCTCCTATTGATGAGCAGAATAAAATCGTTGAGCATTTAAACACTGAGGTGGCAAAGCTCGATAAACTGAAGAATAAGATACATAAGCAGATTGACCTACTAAAAGAGCGTCGCACAAGCCTTGTAGCAAGCGTCGTCACCGGAAAGATAAAAGTATGAGTCCGAGTGAAGCCAGCGACATTCAGCTAATTCGAGATTTTGTTAAAAGCAGGATATTAGTTACTGATGCAAGGGGCTACATTAAATCTCGAGAGTCTGCAAAGCTTGACTTTAAACAGTCGTTCAACTGGGCTAATGCAGCTGAGTATACGAAGACTATGGTTGCTTTTGCCAATAATCAGGGCGGCTATCTTGTCTTTGGCGTTAAAGATAAGCCTCGCGAATTGCTAGGTCTATCTGGTGATTCCTTTGAGGAATTAACGTCAGAGAAAATTTCAGAGTTCTTGAAATCATATTTTTCAACCTCTCTTGACTATGAGTTTGAAACCCTAGAGTTGAATGGCAAAAAGTTTGGCTGGGTATACACACGCTCAGCGTTTACTAAACCTATTATATGCATAAAAAATTCAGGTAAGGAACTAAAGGACGGGGTGGTCTACTACCGAAACGGCGCTCGATCAGAGCCCATAGGCTCAACAGCATTACAGCAAATTCTTACAGAGCAAAAGCAAAAAGAAACGGATAGATGGATGAGATTGTTTGAGAATGCCAGCAAGATCGGTGTTGAGAATGCTGCAATGCTAAACCTGGATAGTGGTGTCGTCAACGCCCCTGGAGGCACAGTGATTATAGATGAGGCTATTTTGAAAGAAATAAAATTCATAAAAGAAGGTGAATTCAATGAGAAAAAGGGCGCGCCGACTCTTAAAATAGTGGGGAATGTTCAGGCAGGTACTGGCCGAGTAATTGAAAAAATAGTCGACCCAGATATAAAATTTCCGCTCATAGCTAAGGAGGTGGGCTTACAACTAGGTTTCCAGCCTGAGGGATCTGCAGGGCCTAATGCGCTGGCTCTGATTAAGTATTATGGGCTGCAAACTGATGAATACATGCACGTTTTTAATATCGGTGCTGGCTACAAAAAATACTCTCAAGCTGTCGTCGATCTCCTTAAACAAAAGGCCGGCGAGGGCGAATTTGATATAGATAAAGACTCTGAGAGTATGAAGAAAATTCGAAAGGCAGCACAGAAATTATGATTGACCTAAGAGAAACCAACTTCGAGCAATACATAACCAATTGGCTCATAGAGCACAATGGCTTTATTCTTCGTGGCGCAGACGAGGCCAGCCGACCAGTTAAAGATAAAGACTACGATCGTACAATGGCGCTGGATTTAGAGCTGCTAGGCCAATTCATCCAAACTACTCAGCCTAATGAATGGGCGCGCCTACATGAGATCTACGGCGACCAAGCGCTCGAAAACTTTGCTAAAAGGCTCGACCAAGAACTTTCACAAATCGGCGTTCTGGATGTTCTGCGCCAAGGCGTGACTGACCGTGGGGTGCATATCGATTTGTTTTACCGTCGACCGAATAGTGGCTTCAATCAAGATGCCGAAAAGCTTTATCAGACCAACATGTTCAGCGTAATGCGCCAAGTATACTTTAGCCCGCGCGATGAACGTTCGGTAGACATGGTGCTGCTACTTAATGGCATACCGGTCGCAACCTTTGAACTCAAAAACCAGCTTACCGGCCAGAATGTTCAGCACGCTATACACCAGTACAAGACAGACCGTCTGCCGAGTGATAAATTGTTCGCCTTTAAACGTACACTAGTGCATTTTGCCGCGGACAATAATCTTGCCTACATGACCACCAAGATTGATGGATTAAAAACTTACTTCTTGCCCTTCAATCGCGGTAACAATAACGGCGCCGGCAATCCCGCCGTTAAGGATAAGTTCGCTACCTATTACCTGTGGGAAGACATACTCACAAAAGATAGTCTAGCCGAGATTATCGCTCGCTTTATGCATGTAACGGTTGAGAAAAAGAAAGACCCAAAGACGGGGCGCACGAACAAAAAAGAAACCCTGCTATTCCCTCGTTATCACCAACGTGATGTTGTGCGCAAGCTCATTGCTGACGCACGAGAGAACGGTGCAGGCAAAAATTATCTCATCCAACACAGTGCGGGTTCAGGCAAGTCAAACTCTATTGCTTGGACGGCACACAACTTGAGTGATTTGCACGATGCAGATGACCGTAAAGTTTTTGACAAAATCATTATAATTACCGACCGGCGTGTGCTTGATCGCCAGCTGCGTGATACCGTCAGTCAATTCGAGCAGCAGCGTGATGTCGTGAAGGGCGTAACGAGCTCGACCGAGCTGCGCGAAGCGTTAGAGGACAAAACCAAGATCATCGTCTCCACACTCCAAAAGTTCCCAATTATCGTTGAAGATATCGAGAAACTGTCCGGCAAAACCTTTGCGGTCATTGTAGACGAAGCTCATAGTAGTCAAAGCGGCGAAAGCACCAAAGCCCTCAAGCAGACTTTGAGCAAACTTGAGGACGCCGAAGCCCAAGACGAGGCCAACCAAGAGCTGGACACCGAAGAACGGTTCGCGCTAGAAGCTCAGGCCGCTCGGGGTCACCTACCGCACGTCAGTTTCTTTGCCTTTACTGCTACACCAAAAGAAAAGACGCTGGAATTGTTTGGCGAAAAAGGTGCAGACGGCCGGTTCCATCCGTTCAGCCTATATAGCATGAAGCAGGCGATTGAAGAGCACTTCATTCTTGACGTTCTGGAAAACTACACTACACATAAAATGTATTTTGAACTTGCCAAAAGAGCTGCCGAAGCCGATCCTGAGTTTGAGAAGAAAAAGGCCTATCGCGTAGCGATTGGATACGCCGACCTCCATGAGCACGGCATCGAGAAGAAGGCCGAGTTAATGGTCGAGCACTTCCGCTCGCAAATTGAGCGCCTGATAGATGGCAAAGCAAAGGCTATGATCGTCACTAAATCTCGACTGCATGCTGTGCGCTACTATCTCGCAGTGCGTGACTATCTGGCCAGACGAGGTTACCCAGAAAAAGCCGTTGTTGCATTTTCCGGCACTGTTATCGATGCAAGTCGCGGCGGCTTGGAATATACGGAAGCTAGCTTGAACGGTTTCTCGTCCGGCGATGGGACTAAAGACATGTTGGCCGAAAATTTTGATACGGATGACTACAAATTCTTGATTGTAGCCAACAAATACCAGACTGGATTTGATCAACCAAAACTAGCCGCCATGTATGTTGATAAAAAACTAGGTGGAGTGGCGACAGTGCAAACACTAAGCCGCCTCAACCGCACGATGGGTAAAGCCAAAGAAAATGTGTTTGTGCTTGATTTTGTGAATGACACTGAAAGCATTCAGAAAGATTTCCAGCCCTATTACACGAGCACAATACTGTCAGAGTCGACTGATCCCAACATCCTCTACGACCTGAAGCGCGACATTTTGAGCGCAGGTGTATTCGGCCAAGAACAAGTAAGCCAGCATTACCAGTTGCTACTCTCTGGCGACCAAACTAACCAAGCCGTTGTAGCTGGTCTGCTTGATGAAGCTGTGCAGCGCTGGGATGAGCTGGATGAGGACGATAAGGACGCGTTCCGCGACAAAGCCGTAGATTTTGCGCGTAAATACGCCTTTATAGCGCAGCTGTTTGATTTTGGTGATGCAGCGCTTGAGCAATTCTATGAATATATTCGTAACCTGGCCAAGAAACTGCCAAAGATCAAAGACCCGCTACCAACTGAGCTACTAGACTACATAGACTTGAGCTCTATTGCTATCTCTAAGGGTAAGAAGGCTGCTATCAGTTTAGCGGACGAAGAGTCTGAGCTTGACCCAATGTCGAGCAACTCGCGCAACGGCAAGCCGCTAGATGAAATGGAACGTCTGTCGTTGATTGTTAAAGGCATCAATGAGCAGTTTGGCCTGCCAGAAGGTATGGAAAAAGATGGGATGCTTCTTATCTCTCGTATCCGCGAGCGAACCGATGTGAAGAAAGCCATAGATAATAATCCGAAGGGTGCAGCGCGTGAACACTTCAATTCGGTAATGCAAGAGGAACTAATGAAGATGTTCCGTGAACGTGCCGACTTCTATAAGAAACTGGACGAAGACGTGGCACTCAAGGACACAATTGCCGAAAAAATATTTGAAGAGATGTACAGCAGTTCTCGCAAGGAGAAAATAGATGGACCGCTCTAAAGATATCACCATTCATCTAAAAGACGCTGACCCCAACCAATAGGTTTTCAACCACAAAATAGGTACCGGCTAGCATGCGCCAATACGCTAACTTGCTTTTGCACTAGCAAATGCAAGTTGACACATTTTCTACTGAAAATGTGTGTTGCAGCCGAGGTAAGTAGTATAACGCCCTACCTGCCTAGTCCTCGAAAGGCCTTCTTTAATTCCTTGGTGGCATAATTCATAGCGATCTTATTAACTTCTGTCTGATGTGCGGCTGCGACAAAAAGCTTCGGCTCGTCGGCGTATTCGCATGCCGGACAGGCAGTATTGTTAATTGCTCCCGTTGCATCGTCAGTCGTAATTTTAGATAGAAAAGTAATCGAACACTGAGGACATTTGAGCATATGCTCACCTTTATCATTAGGCTCTGATGTTATCTTGCCGAGTGTAGTACTGCTCATGATTATCGCTCCCCACAAACTGGATTATAGGCAAGACGGTGCGCCCTCTCTATAACCATGCGGTTTGCCTCATCCGCTAGCAGTGTCCACACATGAAATGCGTTACCCGACACTCTATTCCACTGATTCGTCCGCTCATGATTTGGTATACGTTGTGATATATTACCCGATTCACCGACGTCAATGACTTCATGTATATTATTTACAAGTCGTGTAATAATATACACTCCAGAACGAATCGGTAAAGAGATTGCGTTTCGGTGCGGCCCATTAAATTGATGATTGCCTAGTTGAGTTTGGGTAGTTAGTGCCATATGGATCCTTTCTATATAGCGTTTATGGTTGTTGTTTGGTCGGGTTACGCTATACTCAAAGATACAAATGGGCTACTAACTTATTTGTACAAAATCGCCTTACGGCGATTTTTTCGTAAGCGCGAGGACGAGACCCTCCTCTCGATCTCGCACCCACTCCGATACGATTTCTTACTTTAACTATAATCTACGAGTAACGGAAACGCAACATATAATGTATAGTTTAATTGACAATACGCCTTATCAAGTGTTACACTTAAGATATGGGTAATTATGATTCAATTACAGAAAAGGTTACAAACTTAAGAGAGCAAAGCGGACTCACGCAGGAAGAAGTTGCAAAAAAACTCGGTATTAGCCGTCAGCGATGGATTCTGGTGGAAAAGGGTGAGCGTGATCTTAGTACAGAAGAGCTTGAAACGCTTGCAGCGCTTTTTGGTATCGAAGCTGCTGACTTCTTTGAAGAAGTCCCTGACGTAGAAAAATTCCGTCAGATGTACTTCGCGTGCCTCAAGTTTGCCCGCGATGAGCAGTGCGATGGGGTTAAGAAGACCAAGCTTGCTAAACTGTTATACCTTGCAGACTTCACTAAATTCTATAAAGACCTAGAACCAATGAGTGGTGTGAAGTACCGGAGAATGGAATTTGGTCCAGTCGCGGACATATTCTTCTCGATTACCGAAGACTTGTTTGATGGCGGTAAGATAAAAATTACTCCGATGGATCAGGCTTTAGTGATCTCATCAAACACGCGTGAAGAAACATTTGATCGGCTAAGTAAGCGAGAACTCGCGCTGATAGAAGAAATATGCTTACTATGGAAAGATAGGCGTACAGCCGAGATCGTTAACTTCACTCACGAGCAAAAGCCGTGGAAGATGTGCCGTGATGGTGAGTATATCCCCTATAGTCTGATAATCCAGGAAGACCCTGATCATGTTTACCAACCCCTTGCCGGATGACGAAGACTACCGAATATTCTTTGCTCCATTTGCTGAGCGCCACCACATAAAGCGATTCGCAAAGGATTATAGGGGCAAGCGATGGCTCATTACCCTGGATTCAATATTCCAGGATCTGAAGCGTGTACATTCTATGCAGCAGACCCAGCAAGTTGATGAACTCAAGCATGGCGATGATTGCAAGTTGTTTAAGTATGACTTTACGATTGCGCAGTCAGGCGTGTCACCAAAAGCATCTGGCAACCGTTGTGTAGTCTTTCTTGATGTTGCACGTCATCGCCAAGATATCTTAATAGTTTACGGGAAAACGGATTTGCCGAAAAATACGGGCGAGACGCAATTCATCTACAAGACAGTCGAAGAACAATTCAAGGAGTTATGGGAGAGGTTAGGTAAATGAACGAGGTCGTATGCCCCCACTGTAAAAAAGCCTTCAAGGTCGACGAGGCAGGTTTTGCTGACCTTCTTAAGCAAGTGCGCGATCATGAGTTCGAAAGAGAGCTTCTTGACCGTATAGAGATGATGGAAAAAGACAAGGATAATGCCGTCAAGCTGGCTGAGGCCAATACTAAGAATGAGTTTCAAGCAAAAGTGTCTGAGAAGGACGCCGAACTTGCAGAGCTCAAAGCTCAACGAGATTCATTAGTGAATGAGCTCAAGGCTGAGAAGAATGCCGAGATTGCCCGCTTGCAGGCAAAGGTTGAGTCCGCCGAGACAGAAAAGAGGCTTGCTGTCACCCAGGCAGTTAATAAAGTCGAAAAGGAACGTGACAACCTCAACAATAAGCTACAGACCACCGAAATGGAGAAAAGGTTGGCCGTAACCGAGGCTGTCGACACAATCAAAGAGCACTATGACGAACGCGTGAGCATTCTAGAAGGAGACCTCAAGACCGCAAATAGCGCAGTTGCCTTATACAAGGATATGAAGACAAAGCTATCTACCAAAATGCTTGGTGAGACATTGGAGCAGCACTGTGAAATTGCTTTTGAGCAGTTACGCTCTACTGGCGCATTCAAAAATGCCAAGTTCGGCAAAGACAATGACGCAAGCAGCGGCAGTAAGGGCGACTATATCTATCGTGAACTTGATGATAATGGCGTAGAAATCATCTCAATCATGTTCGAGATGAAGAATGAGGCCGATACGACCGCCACTAAGCACAAAAACAGAGACTTCTTCAAAGAGTTGGACAAAGACCGCAATGAGAAGAAGTGTGAATACGCAGTCCTAGTGAGTATGCTTGAGGCGGATAGCGAGTTATATAGTGGCATTACAGACGTATCACACGAATACCTTAAGACGTATGTTGTTCGGCCGCAATTTTTCGTCCCTATTATCACCTTGCTCCGAAACGCAGCCTTTAGCTCGCTTCAATACAAGGCAGAGCTAGCGCTCGTGAAGAACCAAGAGCTGGATATTACTAAGTTTGAGGATACCGTCAAAGGCGTGGCAAAGTATCTCGAAGATAATTATGTTGCCGCACATAACAAATTTGACGGTGCTATAAAGTCAATTGATGAAGCTATCAAAAAACTAGAGAAGACCAAAGAGTTCCTGCTAGGATCGGAGAAGAATCTGCGTCTAGCAAGTGGCAAAACCGATGAGCTGAGCGTCAAGCGCCTGACTCGCGGGAACCCGACGATGGCTGCTAAGTTTACTGCGCTTAACAATGACTAGCGGCTACCCGTGAAACAGGTATGGGGCCCTATACTTAAGACGATGAACACAGTCGTCGACGTTCGTGTTAGGTACGGACGACCCTTTAATCGCACTTAACCCGCGATACAGTGAGCAAATAATCCTTGTCTTCCGTCTGGCTGGTTTGCAAGACATCAAAGTTATTATGTGCAAGTTGTGCTATCACTTCTTGGGCGTTTTGGTGCCAATAGCGCCAAACCAGAATCGTATCGTTCTTGTTAAACTCGATAACGCGGTCGCCCTTGTCCAAAGAAAATGTAATCTCTAAAGCTACCTTGAGCCGTAGATGCATGTATCGCTCGCGCTGCTGGTCATCGTAGCCCACCTCCACGTCGTATAGCGACTCGTCAATGTTTAGCAAGTCGACCAGCATCTTTTTGTGGGCGTCCAGTGGAGTTGTTGATTTCTTACGAATCCCGAGGTCGAAGTATTGTCTGGACGTTTTACTATCGAGTTTGAGATTGTAAACCAACAAGTCTTGGCGGTTCATGCTGCTACGGATGGTCTTAAAGGCATCATCAGGGGAGCGCAGATTACTGAAGCCACCACCGAGTGCCAGCATTATGTTAATCACGTTTTTCCCGCCTTCGCCCAACGCGTCCTCAGCTAGCAGACTAGTAAAACGATCATGGTTGATATCAATTTCGTGACCTTCAAATGAGACTTTAGAGCCAAACCAACTCTCTATGTTTCGCTTGGCGACTTTTAGTATTGAGGGACTTATATCAAGTGCGATATACCGACCTAATTTGCCTTGGTCAAGCAGGTGCTGCAATAACTCTCTAACAGGCAGCGCGTTGCCCGGCCCAATATCAATAACATTTACGCGCTTGAATCGGGAGGTTATGTCATCAATGTAGCCTTGGTTGGCTTTTAACTGCTTGGTTGTGCTCGTTAAAAAGTTGGGCACTTTTTCGGAGGCCAGCCGCTGGACGTATTCATCCCAGTAGTCAGCGCCTCCATCAAAGTAGGCGTAATCGAGGGGAATCTCGTGATATATATCTAGGCTAGAGGTAAGGTCAAAGATCTGTTGTTGGTTATACAGTTCATAAAACTCAGGCCTTGGCGTAACAGCCTTAATCCCACGACTATTGCGAAACTTTTTTCGCCTTTCTACTAGCTGCTCAATAAGTTCAATGTTTCTCGTGGTATTGGCTATCCATGCCCGTCCATGCTCTTCGTAGAGCTCAAGATCTAACTTGCCATCTTTTGCTTCTCTGATCCAGTTGGTAACTGTTTTCTCAGATACGTGGTGGGCTTCGGCTAGTTCGGATTTTTTGAAATAGAGCATACTGTAGTGTTACCAATCATATAAAATATTGTTGTATGTTTCCCCGCTTGTGAGGTAACATAAAAATGAGCGATCGCTTCAACCCGCTCTTACGAATGTTACAGGTACGAATCGTATCATTTGTAGGATCTTTCTTCAAGTTTGTTTTTTTATTGAATATACACCTGGAAGGGTTAAAGGCAAAGACAATTCAACCTTCCTTCCTAAGTATACCGCCAGATCTATAATCTAATCTAACGAATTAATTGCAAGGCAACCCGAGAAAGGATGCTCGCGTATGACGACGGCTACTGAATCACGGAAACAATTAAGTACGGGCTCTTTAACTATTGGCGATCCACCAGGACGCGTATTTACCAAGCCAGTAGGCAAGCTGATGGTTAAGCCACAAGAACAGTCGCACATGTCATTAGGAATATTCGGCGATAGTGAACCTCCTAAGGGTTTTTCGGTTGAAATATACCCTGACACCGGGCCAGACGATCCGGTAGTAACACAAGTAGTTTTATTGGAATTAGGGAAACGATATGAACTCGTCCTGCATGTATCGAACTACGGTTCGAAAACGATACGTGCAGATGTATGGCGGATGTAGGCCTTTTGCTTGTTTGCTCGGGCAACCTATGTTACATTCCGTAACCGTGAATTTCAAATAAATAAGGGGGTGGGTACTATGAGCGTACCGAAAGAAATGGTAAGCAGCAGCTTTCACGACCAGCTTTTAGCTAACGTGATACCAATAGATGAATTACGTCACAACGACGGTCTCGCGTTAGACAATATACTTTCGGGACAAACCTACTACAGAAAGGCCTTTCTCGAAAATCCTTTATCCGATTTATCTTTTTATCTGACAGTATTAGACTCTGGTTCGGCGGGTTTTGCCTATCATAACGGCTTGCCGCTACAAGGCGAACTGGTCAAAAGCCTTATTAATAGAAATGCTATAGATGCCTTAGCGACGGAGGATGGTTTAGACCATCCTCTTAAGGTTTCTATGCTTGATGCTGTTTACGGTGAATATAATAAACTTGCAGGCAACAAACCCGATAAAATGCTATCGCGGGATGGCACTTACGCCGAAAAGGCGAATTTTAGATCTCGTCTTGTGACTGAACGATTTGCACCTGGGCATAAGGTGCTGTTGGTTGGCCTCGTTACTGAATTTGTGCGCGATATGGTCGCAAGGGACGTTGAGGTTTCAATTTCTGATATGAGCCCTGAGCTTGCCGGAAAAGAGGTACACGGTATGTCTGTTGTCAACGAAGGGAACGAATGGACGCTCGGACGCTTAGCCACTTGCGATTCGGCTATAGTAACGGGAGCTGCCTTTTCTACCGATACCATTGATTCAATATTCACCGCTGCGGAGGCGAATGCCACTGACCTTCACTTTTATCTGGAAACGGGAAGCAACTTTGCGCCTTATTTAATTGACAGGGGCGCGCAGTCTGTTGTGGCCGAGAAGTTCCCCTTCTACGACCTGCCAGGTGAAGCCCGCTTTGAGGTGTACGAGCAATGATTCGCGAAGTGACCCCAAGCGAAGCTACGCAAGTATTCGACCTTATGGGCAAGGTATACGCCAGCCACTCATTTTTGGCGCAGGGGCTAGAAGCATATATAGGACAGCTTGAAGCTGGCAGGTATGTATCTTTAGGCAAGTTTGATGGAAAAGACCTGCAGGCACATGCTGGCTTTAGAGTGGCCAGAGATTTCGCGCTCATAAATGCTCTGGTTGTAGACCCTGGCACGCGCGGATCCGGCCTCGGAAGGGCAATTTTCGACACGAGAATGAACTATATAAAGAGTAATCATTCGTTCGACTTTGTCGTAGGTTACTCAATGATGCAGCATCTCCGCAGCCAATCCCTCTATGCCGAAGGATTTAAGCCCATAGGCCTGGATATCGGCTATCCTGACATCTATCATCAAAGTGACTCAGAATATAATCGTGGGATGGCATCAAATGCCGAATTGGTTTTATGTCAGCGCCTATCCGACCGAAAATATCCGGTGGAATTATCCGTGGCTTCTAGGAGCCAGAAACTTGCGGGTCGGATCCTGGAAACGATGGGCGTAGATTACCAATTCACGAATCGAGGAGCAGAACCCTCTGATTCCGAAATATTTTTAGGATTCCACCCAGATACTGAGCGGGGTTTATTTACCCCAGCTTACCTGGAGGAAACAGCAACGGTAGACTTCGCACCCCTGCTTGCATCGAACCAAGAAAGGCAAAACTTTGTTGATGTGATAAAGGGGCAAATATGAGTGAAAGCTTAGCGGTCAATATCCTAGTCAATACTTCGGACGCAGACGTTTTTGATAAGACAAGCACGCCCTTAATAGTAGAGGCGTTCCAGGCCAAGGGGCATGAGGTTACTCTTATACCAGCCGATGCTCCGCCTGAGCCCGCCGAATTACTTGATTGCGATGTCTTTATAGACAGAAGTCCCATCACAGATACGGCATTTTTCCGTAATCTGGCACTAGGCTATTTCCAAAGGCGAAGCAAACAAAAAACGATAGGGCCTATCATGGTCGATAACCCTTTTGCAACGATGGCATCCTTCGATAAAAGAAAAACCCACGCGCTGATGCCCGACTTAGTTCCAGAAACATACAACCTGGATGGAGTCACCAATCGGGAATCTATAAGTAAATTCCAGGGCGACGAATATGTCGTGATTAAGGATCCCCTGGGATGGTATAGCAAGGGGATAGATCGGCTTTCTCCGAGTGAAGCAGCAGATAAGTATCAGGCCGCTCAAGATTTGGTTGTGCAGAAGTATACCCCGTTTTCTAAAGGCGTAGAGCGCATAATCACCATGAACTACGGAGGTAACTTCAAAGTCGCCTGTGCATATCTGATGATTCCAGATTCCTGGAGGACCGGCGAAGGCGTCACTGTTCGCTACGAATTAATCGAGCACACTCGCGAATTAGAGGAATTTGCTCAAATAGTCTCCAGAAGATCCGGACTATATCTTAATGGCATAGATTGCGTCAAAAACGAGAACGGCGAACGTGTATTGTTTGAAGTTAACGCAGTGCCCAATCTACGTGTTCCGATTTACTATCTCGGCGTAGACGCGCCCGCTCTATTTGTGGAACATGTTGAGGAAAGTGCAGCGCAGATAAAGTAATTTAACAAGGTGAGGAGGAAGAGATGAAGAATCAATCAACAGAAGAGTCAAAGATACGACTTTTATTGGCATTCGGTGGTGAGTCGGCTGAGCATGAAGTATCAGTGGCTTCAGCTGGTTATGTGTATGGATTACTTAATAAGGAACGCTACGATGTGACGTTAAGTTACGTGGACCGGCGGGGTTGCTGGTGGAAAGTCGATACGATTGAAGATGAGCCTAAGCAGCTTAATAATGAACTCCGCCCTAGTCTAGGTAGGGGTGAGTTCATAGACAGTCAAGGCGAAAGGCTAAAACCTACAGTTATTTTACCAATCATGCTCGGCCCTAATGGTGAGGATGGCTCGGTACAAGCTCTGGCTCAGCTCCTTCACATACCAATTGTAGGTTGTGGTATCTTAGGCTCAGCGATATGTATGGACAAAGACGTCACGAAACGGTTGCTCCTGCAAGCACGTGTACCAGTTGCTGACTACATACTGCATCATAGTGCCGACCCGGACTTGGATTTCAATGATGTGAAGAAACAGCTTGGCGAGATAGTATTTATTAAGCCAGCTAATCTTGGTTCCTCTGTGGGTGTCAGCAGGGCGGACTCTGCCGAAACGTTTGCACGAGGGCTAGCCGAAGCGCACAAGCACGACAACAAAGTACTGATAGAACGAGCTGTGATCGGACGTGAGGTCGGGTGTGGCGTTATTGGTAATGAGCACCCCGAAACAAGCGTGGTTAGTGAGATTAAAGTAAGCGGTGCTGAGTTCTTCACCTATGATGCAAAGTATTCTGCCGAGAGCACCACTCAGGTAATTATTCCTGCCGATTTGCCGGAGGAAGTATCGGACAAGGTTCGTCGTGTCGCTGCTCAGGCGTATACGGCTTTAGAATGTCGCGGCTTGGCTCGTGTTGACCTATTTCTTACTGATGACGGCGAAGTGTATGTCAATGAACTCAACACATTGCCAGCCTTTAGGGGCGATAGTTCGTATCCAAAGCTATGGAAGGCGACAGGTGTTGATCCTTCGACCCTCTGGGATAAGATAATCGACTTTTCACTTCGTTAGTTCGGTATTTGCGGGCGTAAAGGCAGTTTGTGCTTGGGTTAGGCTAAGAGGTAGGAGATATTAGCAAACATGACTTCAGAATCTACGACAATACGCCCATCGGGCCATAACCTGGGCACGTACTCCAACCTCGTTGAAGATGCTACCCTAAAAAGCATCCTGGCCCAAGCAGGGGAGATGAATTTTGTAGATAAGGCCGCCCATCCGCATATCGGTTCCATGGAGGAAGAGGTCGTACAATTTTTGCTAGACAATCTGCACGCTCCGCCCGAAGCAACTGGCTTCACAACTACAGGTTCATCAGAAGCAATAATCCTCGCCCTCGCCTCTCATCAGTGTAACTTTATTGAAAGTAATCGTGGAGATACCGACGGAAAACTGAACTTTGTTATTAGCGAAGCACATCATAAAGCGTTCGAAAAGTATGCCAGGTTGTTTGGTGTTGAATTACGGCCCGTAGCCTTAGGGAGCGACCTATCGGTGGACATCAGAGCTATGCAAGACTCAATTGACGAAAATACTTTTTGCCTTGTTGGCATCGCTGGCTCAACTGAGCTAGGAAAGGTCGATGACATTGCTGGTATCGATAAGCTGGCGCAACAATATAACCTTCCCGTTCACATAGACGCGGCTATTGGTGGATATGTATTGCCCTTTCTAGGGAAGCAGCGAGTATGGGATTTTGCTCTGCCAAATGTACAGTCTATGAATATCAGCGGCCATAAATATGGGTTATGCCTTCCTGGTATTGGCTTTTTGTTAGTTCGCGCTTCCTCAGTGATGCCTCAAGACTATAGGGAGAATAGCGAGATTGCCTACCTATCCGGAGGAAAAGCCGTAGATTATGCGTTGGCATGCAGTCGGAGCGCGCTTTTTGTGGTCAACGCCCACTATAACCTCAAACAATACGGCGCGTCTGGGTATGCTGCGCTCACAAATCAAAACAAGATTGTTGCCGACCATTTCGCCCGAGTCCTTAGAGAAATATCGGGTGTTGAGGACGTTATTCAAGGTGAAGCGCCGGTTGTAAACTTCGCGGGACAAGATATTTTGAAGTTATCGGGACACCTCACTAACAGGGGCTGGATTCAAAACCCGCATCCCGTAAGCGCTCTAGGCCAGCGCTATATACGGGTAGTCGTACGCAGGCATATTACGCCTGAAATACTGAATACGTTATTGGCTGACATCAAAGACTTCTACGCCTGAGAGTTTACGCCTGGAAAACGTATCTCAGGATAGATATTCTTAGTTACTTCATCAACTTCACGGCGGAGCTGGGGGAACACGACTCCCTCACGGGCTGTTACGCCTTCCAGGTACCAGAAGAGACGTTCCGAGTAGCCAAAGCCGCACGCTGGCGGCATAGCGTGCTCCAGAGCTTCGACGTAGTCAATATCGAGCATCATCGCTTCGTCATCACCGGCATCACGCATTGCTTGTTGCTCTTTAAAGCGATTGAGCTGATCGATAGGATCGTTAAGCTCGCTGTATGCTTTGCACAGTTCACTGCCTCCGAGTAACAGATTAAATTGCTCGGTTAGCTCCGGCCTGCCTGCTTGGGTTTTAGCGAGCGGCTGCAAGAACGTTGGAATATCTACCAAGAATGCCGGGCCTTCGATGGTTGTACGAATCTTCTTCCAAAGCTTGTCGATGCCCCGTGAGCGGTTTTCGATCTGCTCGACTTCAATGTTATGCTTTGTGAGCTGTGTTTTAACTTCATCGAGGCTGGCGGTGAATACGTCGAGACCATAGTGTTTTTGGATAACGTCCACAAAACTGATGCGCGGCCAATCTTCTCCGTCAGCACCTAGGTCGACCGTCATACCATTTGCCAGCTTGAATTGACGGATGCCCCAGGTTTTGTCCGCTACTTGGCGGACAAGACGTTCAGTGAGTTTCATGCCTTTTTCCCAGTCGGCGTATGCCCAGTACCACTCCATAGCCATATGTTCGGGCAAGTGCTCGTCAGAGTAGTTCTCGTTACGAAAACGGGCGCCGATATCGAAGACTTTTTCATAACCTCCGACCAGTAAGCGTTTAAGCGGAAGCTCATGGCTGATTCGTAGGTAGAAGTCCTGGCCAAGCGCATCCATATGTGTCACAAAAGGCGTAGCATCCGCGCCGCCGGTCGTCAGTTCAAGAATCGGAATATTAATCTCGACAAAATCTTCGCTCATTAAGAATTCACGTGTGGCTTGCCAAAAAGCGCTGCGTCGTAAGAAGCGCCCGAAAACATCGGGGTTGACATTGGTATCTATGTAGCGGCGACGTAAACGTTCCTCTTTATTTGTGAAACCATCTTGTGCACTTGGTAAAGGACGCAGTGCCTTGGTAAGTAATCGCAGCCGGTGTACTTCTACCGAGATTTCTCCCGTCTGCGTTTTAATAACGACGCCCTTAGCCTCAACAAAGTCGCCAGAGTCCAGTAGCGGTAATTGTTCCATGCCGAGTTGGCTTAACTCTGCTTTCAAGCCTTCTACTTGCCCATCGCGAAGGAATAGTTGCAAAGATCCTGACATATCGCGGATGACTATAAACGCGATTTTGCCGAACTTGCGAATGTTCACTATTCGTCCAACAACGCTCACCTCTTGACTCTCAAGTTGCCCAAATTCATCAGCTATCTGGACTAAGGTATGAGTACGCTCGGCCTTTGCTGGGTATGGATTAACGCCAAGCTTTTTAAGCTCTTCTAGCTTGCGCAGACGTTCGTTGCGGTAGTCTTTTAGTGTTGCCATTATGCCTAATCTTATCTGATGCGACCCCTTGTGGTCAATCGGTTATCTGCTTTATGCTCTGGTCGCTTCAAAAACGTGCTAGACACTGAAAATCCCATCTATATAATGTACGGGTACTGTCATCTAGAGAAGAGCAGGCTGCAAAGGCATGAAGAACCTCAAGCCATGCGCAAGCATGAAAGACACTCCCGTGAACGACAACCATAAATCCTGGAAACGAATCGGCGAACGAACTGCCTATAAAGGACGCATACACGTCATTGAACATGATGTCATCCTCCCAAACGGCGAGCATTCCAAGTATGAGGTGGAGCATCATGAGAGCTTTGCAGTTGCCACACTCGTAACTACTAAAAATAATGAAGTACTACTGACGTACCAATATCGCTTTCCACTTGACCAGTGGATATATGATCTCCCTGGTGGCGGCAAGAAAAAAGACGAAACAATCGAACAGGCAGCGCTACGTGAATGCCAGGAAGAGATTGGTGTGCGGCCTAAAAAGCTCACAAAGCTTACGAGGTTCTTTATCAACCCAGGACGCAGTGAACTCCAGGCACACGTATTCTTTTGTAACGACTACGAAATTGCCGACAATGACACAAGCGATCCGTCCGAACAGGTAGAGAAAGTATCTATACCGTTTGCCAAGCTGCAAGCAATGGTAGATGACGACGAGATTGTGGACCCGCTGCTGCTTATTGCATGGCATACGGCGCGCAATAAGGGTTATATAAACCTATAATCACATGGCGTACGACGCTTCGCTATAGGCGTATTTGTTGAACGGATTCCAAGAACACCAAATCCCGCGCCCTAACCAATTTCCCATCCCGGTTCACAGGCGAAGCGTTCTTGACTAACCGAATAGCTTCTTGCAAGTTAGCGGCCCACACGACTTCGTGGCCTTCTTCAACTTCGAAATAGGTGGGGCTTACATCCTTGCCGTCGCCAACTTTGCGAGCAGTGTAGCAGTAGTCCGTCTGCTTTTGCTGCCACCGGTCAAAATACACCTCAATACTACCAATCTCGCCGGTAACTTCTACCTCACAGCCGAGTTCTTCCCTGATTTCGCGGGCTAAGCCAACTTCTATATCATCGTCACCAATGCCACCACCGGGCAGCATGTAGTAGTCATGCTCGCTGATGTAAATCAGGGCAACTTTATCTCTGTCAAAGACAACTGCACGCGCGGCGGTACGAGGCCTGAACGACTGGTAATCATACTGCGGAGCGTCAGGCTCAACATCCTGAGGTTTAAATGTGGCGAGTAATTTCATTTCAAAGTCTGGAGATTATTTTTGTCGGCGCATTGCTAGTGACATGCGCAGTCAGTGCTTCGGTCTTCAAGAATTCCGGCAGAATGTGAGTGGCGACTGGATCAATAAACCCGATCTCTTCAATTTCTTCTAGACCATGTGTCGTTTTGGAGAGGTCGATGTTCAAATAGTCTTCACTGTTTGTAATATGAAAGAAAAATTCTAAATAATCTTTCTCGCCGTGAGTGAATTGCTGTACATAGAGTAGATTGCCAACCACCGGCTTGATGCCGGTCTCTTCAAGCAGCTCGCGCTCAACACCTGGAATTAATGCTTCGCCTTCGTCCAGCCCACCGCCCGGCAAGCACCAATAGCTATTATCCCGCTTCAAGTGGTCTTTGTATGGTTTCAGCCGTACACATAATAATTTGCCATCGTGAAGCACTACGCCTCGAACGGTCACTCGTCTAATCATGCCGTCATGGTAGCATAAGGTGCCTGACACTGTCAGAGAAACCTATGCGCCATGCACTCCCTTCTTGGTTGTAGTCTTCGGTGCTTTAGACACTCGGGTTTTGCCGCTCGGCTTATTTTGCAGCTCTTCAGCGGCAAACAATTGTTCCATATATTTCTCTACCTCAGCCTTAGGCGTACTATATTGCTTCCGACTTTGTGACACCACAGCCTTCGCCATCTTTTCCGACTCCTCAACCTCAAGCGGTACCGTCACCCCCGAAAACGCATCCTCGCTCTCATCGGCCGTTGTCTTCATGTAAAAGTGGTAAGGTGCTAGATTTACAATGTCGCCGCCTTCCACTTCCGGTTTCATGTACGGCAAAATAAACGCTTCGTCTTCCGGCCCGACTTTCAGACAAATAAGTGTACTGGCATTGCTGGCCACAATCTTCACGATGCTCTTGTCCTCAATCTGTGCAATATTCTGATGTGACAGAATCAGGGCTACGTGATACTTCCGTCCCTCGCTCATAATTTCCGAAAACTGCGGCGTGGCAAAGTTCTGGAACTCGTCAACGTAGACGAAGAAGTCCTTGCGCTGTTTTTCCGGTATTTTAGTGCGTTGGTAAGCTGCCATCCATATGAATGACGTAAGGATTGTGCCAAAGAACAGGCTTTGGTCTTCGCCGATGTCGCCCTTACTGAGATTAACCAGCAATATCTTGCCCTCGTTCATAATGTCAGCAATCCGCACGGTAGACTTTTCTTGCAACAAGATATGCCGCGACATCTTGGCGGTAATAAAATGCCCGAGCCGATGAGTGAGCGGTGCGGTTACGGTGGACATCTGCATGCTGCCCATCAGTTTGAATTCTTTGTCCCAAAACTGCTTGAGTACCGGGTCTTTCAGCGTCTTTGCCACCTCTTTCTGGTACTTTTTGTCAGTCAACAACCGTTGCAGCGTATACAAACTCGGATTCGGCAGATGCAAAGCAGTCAGCGTCGTGTTGCGCAGAATATGCTCCATGCGCGGCCCCCACTGGCTCTCATCGGCCAGTTTCTTGAATACCGACAACACCGTGCTTGTGATTCGCGCGTGCTTTATATCCTCGTTGGCAAACTCTATACCGGGATCAAGGATGTTAAGCCCGACCGGATATTCGTCATCTGACGGGTCGAATATCACGATGTCCTTACGACGATGCTCAGGCACGATAGCAAGTAATTCGTGGAACATGTCGCCGTGCGGATCGAGTACAGCCAGGCCCTTGCCGCTGAGCATGTCCTGGTAGATCGAAGCCTTCAGCATGGTCGTTTTACCGGTGCCGGTCTTCCCGATGATGTAGGTATGTTTCTCCCGCTGTTCCAGTGTCATGCCGATTTCCTGCATATCGCCGCCATGCTTGTTGACACCGATCACTACATCAAGGTTCGCATTGCTTCGCTTAATGGATAGTGGTGCAGCTAGCTCACGGCTGCGGCTTTTGACGAGTCCCTCGGTCTTTGTCATATCCGTATTCGGGAAGTGATATAGGTCCGCTAGTTCGGAGTTGGACAAAACGGTTTGCTGGCTTAAATGGTGCGGCGACAATACCCGCGCCTTGAACTGCTCAAACCGCTTGCTGTGCGGCGCGAGCCATGGCATGCTTTGCCGGGTGCCGATTGACTGGTACGTTGTGCGGAACGGCTTGAATGACTCAATTAAGGCATTGATGCGTGAGTAATGCGTAGCGCTATCCGGCGAAGATACCAGAACGCGCAGAGTCACCTCATACAATTGTTGGTCAAGCTTACCCTTAATGGTTTCGCCCATCTCCTGGTCATACGGATTATCCTTTGGACGTTTGTCCTTACCGCTCTTAAAAGCTTCCGGCGTTTGACCGGACAAAACGCTGAACACGACATCTCCGGCAATGGCAATACATTTGCCCATAGCCGCCAGAAACCACAGCGGCGGATACCATAACAACCATAGAAGATATTGCGTGGGCGAGCGCTGCCGCTTAATCTGGGAAATGACGTCTTTGCCGAGCGCAATGCGGCCTTCTATTTTTCGTTGACGGCGCGTAATCCGGCGGTGGGTGGTGTTAAAAACAGGCACAGCTACAATCTGGAAGGCGACAAGCTCATCCGGCGCAAGCTTGGTCATGTGTCCGGTAAGGTAAGCGAATGGGTCATGTTCTTCCAGCGCCTTGTGATCTTTGAGCGGCAGGATAAAGTCGCTGCTTAGTTTTAGCTCCACAATATCTGTGTCTTCGCCGCGAAGAGATTGGGCATAGTCTTTAGTCTCTCGGACTTTTAAGCCGGGCAAGAAGGATAAAAGGTTACGCTGCACAATGTCTGCTTCGCTGGCCGGCACCATCAGGATGAAGCGGATGCCATCATTAGTACCGACAAGCTCCAGCGAATACGGTTTCTTACGTGCTGCCAGCCTGTCCCAAAAGCCGTAGTATTTCACGAGGCCGCGCAGCAAGATGTGTAGCTGCTCGGTCGCATACGCCGACTTGGTGGTGTCGGCTGGAAATACCAGCTCCAAGAACGCTTGCGGCACATTCTTTTCGCCGAGGCCGCACTTTTGGAGTAATAATCGAAGCAGTGAAGGAATACTTTGGAAGAATTTAAAAACACTGTAGATCAAGACATAGAGCAGTACGATTTCAGCCACCAGGCCGCTAACAATCACTACAAGAGTTAAAACTGGGTCGAAGTGGTGCTCTTGGGTATAACGAGCGGGGCCGTTTATAACAAGATCTAGTAATTGCTGGGCACTTTCTGACGATAAGGTCATGCGACAAGCCTCTGGTTAGTCTGGTAATCCTCCCGAAACGCGGACAGAAGAAGCAGGGACTGCCTCTCTGTTGCGTATCTGTTTGACATCATAGCATATAAGTTGATGCAACGTATCCCGGTACAGAAAGCATGGCCTTAGGGTATACTAAGCTTCGTGCTCAAGCTCAACTTTATCGTCGTGCCTTATTTGCCAGCTAGAAACAGAGGAGTAAAGCCGTTATGAACACCGACCCCGCTCTCACGCCCGAACGCATCGATGCCCTTAATGCCGTGGACTTACGGCTCTTTGGCGTCACGCATGGCTTTCCCGAAACTGTCGATGGTGTGACCCGGGTAAAGGGCGGTGATGATGCTGATTTTGACGGCCTCCTGGCTGCCACAAACGAGCTCCACGCAGAACATGGCGATGCACTAGCGATAGAACCCACTGGCTTTATGTCATCTTTTGCCGAGGAACTCACACTGGCCAACGTGGTTCCTGCCAATATACCCGAAATCCCGGTTGCTGATATGTCGCCAGACCTAAAAACAGAGATTGCTGCACTGCTAGAAAGAGGCCGCATGGAGCTTCGCCTCAACAATTTGGTTTACGCTGCGGCTCATACGTTACTTAGAGGTGTACCCGTGCACAGAGCAGAAGTTTCTCGTGAGGAATGGGAAGCACTACAAAAAGCTATTGCCGGAATTAGCACCGCCTGACGCCCATAGAGAGATTGAGGTTTTCTATCGCAACACTAAAATGCTCGCACGGCTTGGTGACATTGCAATAGATATGACGGCTCGTGCGCCTGGCCTCACAAGCGCTGCGACCGATGCCGTTAAGCCCATCCTCTTATCTGCATCAGGCAGAGCGCACCCTCCGCGCCTAGGTGACCGCTTGAGTGCAAGCGGGGTTGTGTTTACGTCGAATTTATAAAACTTGTGGGCCCTGTCATGACGGACAAAGTGTCTATTATCCCTGATTTGCATACACTCCGAGCTTATTAATTTGACGGCAGCTGGACCGTAATGTTTTAATTCGATCCATGGGAGACAACAGCTACGCTTCAGAGATTGTGAGAAATGGCAAAACACTTATACTTTTTGTGGCGAACTTGAAGGACGCTCGGCCAACTAGGAGCGTAGAACGTATGGTGGAAGAAGCTTTTGACAGAGTGTCGAAACACCTAAAAGAAGACAAGCAAGTACTCTATATTAGGGATAATTCCGACGAATCCCTTAAGGCTACGGGATACTGGTCAGTTCGCGTTACTAGCCCGTGCGAAGTCACTATTGCCATGCCGCGTTGGGGCAACGATCAAGTGCAACTAGAAAATCTTACCCTCGCAATTAACGAAGCATGCTTCAGTCTGGTTCGTGCCCAGCAGCTTGGCCTTGGTACTATTTTCGGCGACGAAGTACTCAGAAGGGGTTTCGCCGCCTTTTATGCCGATGCAGTTTCCGGATACAAGTACCCGCTCTTCTCCGAAGTAACGAAATACGTCCGCAGCAGAATACTGAGTAGGTGGTATCGCTACTACACTGGTTCGAATAAGTCGTGGTCGCCCGAAAGGAACGACTTCTATATCGCAACACTTGCTGGCTATGAGTTGGCAAAGGCTCTTTGTGGTGAGGAAGACCCGGTGGGATTCTGTATGAATGAGGGCGCAAAAATACACTGCCTCTTGTGGGCGGATGATGTAATGTGGACACTGAGCCATCCGAAGCGCAGGCGTAGCGCTCGTATTCTTGAAGGCAGGGCACGGAGGCCGTTGACGCTGCGGGAGAGGTTGTCTGTATTGCAGCCTACTTTCTGGTAAGTCGCCCTCTAGCCTGACGCACTAGCGGGCCGAACCTACTGATTCCGCAACAACTCCATAGGATGCACCTTGAGCGCCTTCGCAAGTCGGTGCAGGTTACCTAAGGTTGCAAATTGCTGACCATGCTCGATAGAAGTTATTGTGTCGTAACTGATGTCGGCTTTCTCAGCTAATTGTTCCTGAGTCATTCCGGCAGCTTTACGCAATTCGCTAACGCGTTTACCAAACTTCTTGTAGTGTTTTGGGTCAGCTCTTGCCATTACTTGAACAGTAGCTGATCTGATTTAGTTCGATCACAAACCCTTGAATAAATCAGAAACCGTCACGCCAAGCTTCTTGGCAAGTTTTTGCAATGTGACCGGACGCGGCCAACGCCGACCGGTTTCAAAATAAGCAAGCGACAGCCTGCTGATGTCTAACTCATCAGCGAAGTCGTTCTGTGTATAGCCGCGAGCTTTGCGCAGTTCCGCAAGCCTGCGACCGAACGCTAGTAAGAATTTCCGTTCTTGAGGATCTTTCACCTCTTTAGCGTAGTAGATGTTAACAAAACGTCATATCTACAACTTGTAAACAACTTTGTAGTGTCGTACACTTTCTACGGATATGTTGTTTACGAGTTGTATACAAAATAGTTTTGTAAAAAGTGGGCATAATGCACGGTCTTTTTGTTGAAAAACACTCCCTAGATAATCGCCCACTATCCTGGCACCTCGCCCGCCACATCTGCTCGCACGGCCCGCAGGGTAAGATTGCCGTAGTAACCGACAAGCCGGACGCACTGCTTGCCACCACTCGTAAGCAGTGGCTTAAGCTCATACGCCAAGCAGAGAATGAACGCTCCGGTACGCTCAATCCTATTCGTGCCGATCTGCTTACTCGCCACATTCTATGGATGCAAAGCCTGTCGTTTACCAGCAAAGCGCCAGACGATCAGCTTGAGGCCGATATAACCTTCGCCACTGCTGACGACTTTGTGCGCGTACCGCCAGTCTGCCGATGTGTGTACGTTACTTATACCTTTGAGCGCGAAAAGCTCCACATGCTCACTGGTTGGATGCCACGTAATAGCTTGGTGGTTCTGTATGAATAAGGACAAAGCATCGCTCGCTACCGACGACATGCTGCCATACCTCAATTTCATCCGCAATAAACGGCAAGAGTATTTCGTTTGTCTGTCGCTGGATAGTGCCGGACGAGTCATAAAGCGGCGAACCGTAACCATCGGCCTGCTTGACATGGCCTTAGCTCATCCGCGAGAGGTGTTCGCCGGACCGCTGAAAGACAGAGCGGCGAGCGTAACGGTGGCTCACAACCATCCATCGGGTGACCCTAAGCCAAGTCAAGAAGACATCAAAACGACTCAACAACTCGTGGCTGCGGGGATAGTGCTTGGCATTCCGGTGAACGATCATATTATTGTTGCTGCGCAGGATCACTATAGCTTTAGAAAGGAAGGGCGGATATATTGATGTTATAATAACGGCGTGAGTACGGATGACACGACCAAGCGAATCGGCAAAAAGCTTTTAGAGATTAGACGTGCAAAAGATCTTACCCAAGCAGAACTAGCTAAGAAGGCGGGCATGAACGGAAACTATTATGCCAAGATCGAGCGCGGAGAAGTGAAGCCTGCACCGGAAGCATACGAGAAAATTGCCAAGGCGCTCAAGGTAACGGCGGCAGATATTTTTCCATTTTAGCTATTTCTTTACGGGGGGACATGTGCATCTTTACCTTTTTACTCTGGAGATAGCACCGCTTGAGTTAGGCCACCAGGTATACGACGAATTGCCCTCACACCTGACCTTGATGAGCCGGTTCTTGTCCAGTCTGCCATCCGAAGAACTAGCCGCTAGAGTCCAGCCGCTCTTTGCACGAACCGCTCCTATCCACTTGGTGTTTGGTGAAACCAAAGTTCTTGGGCCAAAGAAAGTTACCGCGCAATTGCATAACAACCTACGCGAACAACTCGATACTCTCAAAGTGGAGTACCAGTATCCTGAATTCATCGGCGACAATCATAAACCGCACGTCACTGCCAGGGAAGGTGTGCAGTTTACGCCAGGCAGTAAGCGCACCGCCTCTGCCGCCTACCTTATTGAGATTATAGATAAGAAAAGAGTGG
>Ga0075366_10000132_pt1 | contig 31135 bp, 31 predicted proteins | sample EndMethybrTD3031_FD_72351 | JGI IMG/M metagenome (GOLD analysis project Ga0075366, IMG submission 72351) | Populus endosphere microbial communities from Tennessee, USA - Endosphere MetaG P. TD hybrid TD303-1 | ecosystem: Host-associated > Plants > Roots > Endosphere | place: USA: Tennessee...
GTTTCCAGATCGTAAAAGAAAAAACTGGCTGACATTACATCAACCAGTTTAACAGATTATGCTTTAGATTGTTCGCCAGGTGGCCTTTTGTCCAAGGTCTTGGACCATTGCTTCAAATTTGGGCACTACAGGCATCCCCAGCTCGACGACGCCGGACTCAACCCTGCCTTCCATAATTTTTCGCGTATTGTAGCAGCCGCTTTGTTCATCATTGCTCGCCTGAAATGACCGGCAAATATCTGGACGGTTCTCGTAATCTGTACAAAGCCTTGTTTCTGGATCCAGGTTTGCGCAGTCAGTAGTCAAGGCAAACGCGATTTTCCCCCTAGGGACCTTATAGCCCTTAGGCATTTGGCTTTTTGCTACCCGCTCTAATCCCGTGCCGCGGCCTGCCATATACTCGGCTTCTTTAGCACTGAGTTCCAGCACATTATCCTTCATGCAACATGCCCCAATACAGGCAGTAGCACATGTGCCCGCGAGTTTCTCGCAATCTCGTTGGATTGAACCAAGGATATCAATCGAGCTTATACTCATGTGTTAAATTATAACACTTATGGCTATATATGTCAATGTGACATAGCTCACAATTAACAGCGTTAACCCTGACTCAGAAACTAGTATTCGAAGGTGTTATTTGAGTCGCCAAAGCGGACGGTATCACCAGCCTTAGCACCTTGGCGTACCAGCTCGTGCATGATGCCGTTCTTGCGCATAATATCGCGGAGACGCTGAACACCCTCTTCGCTTTCGAAGTGGGTCCGCTCGGCGAAACGCTCGATCTTGGGACCGCGGACTATGTATGTGTTATCTGCCTTGGCTACTGCCCATGTGTCTTCGGTTTTTGCGAGAGTCAAGACGGGGATGGAAGCTGCTTCAGGGAGCTGTTCGACAGTGCGGGCACGCTCATCCTCTACGATCTTCCTTACTTTTCTTAGCAACTCTTGCAGGCCCTGCTTCGACTGGGCGGAAATGGCCATAAGTTCAGTGCCCTTCGGTGCGACTTTAGATAATTTAGTCAGCTGGTCTTTGACAATTTCCCCGTCCAAACCTTCTATTTTGGTAAGAGCAACGATTTGGGGCTTAGTTGAGAGGTCCACCTTGTACGCCGCCAACTCCTTCTGAATGGTCTGGTAAGCTTGGGTGACATCTTCTTGGTAGGCGTCAACCAGGTGGAGCAGCACAGCAGTACGCTCCACGTGGCGCAAAAATTCATCGCCCAAGCCTTTACCTTCGGCTGCGCCTTCGATAAGGCCGGGGATATCTGCGAATAGCAGGCTGGACTCGCCGTCGACATCTACTACTCCCAGATTAGGAGTGAGCGTCGTGAAAGGGTAGTTGGCGATCTCGGGGCGGGCATTGCTGATAACACTGAGCAGCGTGGATTTGCCGGCGTTCGGCAGTCCGACGAGCCCTACATCGGCGATCATCTTTAGCTCCAACTGGGCATCGAGCGTTTCGCCTTGCTCGCCTTTTTCGGCGATTCGGGGTGCTTGGCGACGCGAAGAAATGAAGTGGGCATTGCCGAACCCGCCCTTGCCGCCTTTGGCAATAATTGCTTGTTGCTCGTCCTGCGCCAAATCGGCCAAAATGTTGCCCTCTGTGTCGACGACCATCGTGCCGACGGGCACTTTTACAATCAGATCAGGGGCGCTGCGGCCATGTTTACGACGCTTGCCGCCTGCGGAACCATCGGTAGCTTTTAGTTGTTTCTGGAAACGGAAGTTAACCAATGTGTTTTCATTACGGCTAGCGACGAAAACAACGTCACCACCGTCACCACCGTCACCGCCGTCGGGACCGCCCTTGTCGATATATTTTTCATGCCGAAAACTGATGACGCCATCGCCGCCATTTCCCGCCTTAACCGATACTGTTGCCTTATCTACAAACATCTTTGCCTATATGATACCTGAGATTACCTCAGTTGCCTAACGATTTACCCCTGTCTAGTGGATATAGTTATAGCTCCGGGCCAAATCGGCAGGAATCAATTTGAAGTCAACGCGGTTCCAGCCACCAGCAGCCGTACCGTCGGTCATGCTCCTTTGGCCGCGGGAGTTCATCTCTGATACCCAAATGCTGCCGTCGCTGTTCACTTGCTCTACGAAGGCCACGTGGCCCGCACCGCGCTGTGAAGTAACCACCGCGGCTCCGACTGCAGGCGTCTTGTTAACAGATAGGCCAGCGCCAAGCGCACGGTCATCCCAGGTTGAGGCGTTACCCAAATTAGAAGGCAATGAATTACCGATCTGGGTGCGACGGTTCGCCACATACCAGGTACAGAAGCCGTAGTCATAGCCGTTGTAGCCATAGACGGCTGCAAAGCTGCCCGAACCACCGGTGGCGTAAGAGTTACGTGAAGGTGCGGCCGGAACTTGCTGTCCATTTGGAATAATGATCTTTTCGCCAACCTGAAGTGCAGTCAGCTCGGCATCGTTATAAGCAATGATCTGGTCTTTACTGGCCCGATACTTCTGCGCCAGCGAATCCGGTGTATCACCGGCCTGAACAGTGTAAACAATACCGATAACAGGAGGAATGACAAGCTTTGTGCCCGCCGCCAAAGCGTTGCCACTAACATTGTTGGACCACATGATACTCTCTGAGGTCACTCCGAACTGGGCCGCAACGCTGGCAATCGTGTCGCCGACCTTGGTTTCGTAGGTGAAGATGTCCTGCTTACTCTTGAGTACAGTGGCTACAGCTTGCGGCTTGGCAATAACCGTCGTCTGGGTAGGCGCGATAGAAAGGATGGTATCCGCGCTGTACGCCTGCTCGATTACACCGGGACTTTCAGCCATATTAGCCATTTGTGCCAGGTTGGCGGCAATGCCAGCGGACGAGATTTGATCCAGTGGATCGCCAGGCGCATCACTGTTAGCGGAAATTGCAACGTTGCCCTGTGAGCTGTTCGTTGGAGAGCTTTGCGCTACAAACACGACTACCCCAGCAAGCAAAGCCACGTTCAATGTTAGCAGGCCGTACCGCAAAAAACGGCGTCCGTGTATTTTATGGGCTATCTGACCCCTTATACGTCGGAAAAGCCCGGCGCGTTTAGCTCCCTGGGCTTTCAGGTGTGATAATTTGGATAACGAATTACTAATAGTTGCACTCCCAGCACTGAACGTGCTTCTTATGCAAGCATAAGTATAGCCTGAGAACCATATATTTGCAACCCTCCCGAGATACTACCACCCCTGTTACTGACTGCATCGTGTACAATACCGCGAGATATTAGCCTCTTGCTCGTCGAGCGTCTTTGCAAAGTGCGTCGTGCCGTCATCACCAGAGATAAAGAAGAGCCAATCAGTATTTGCAGGGTTGGCTACGGCCTTAAGTGAGCTCTCGGTGACATTACTGATAGGAGTAGGAGGAAGCCCGGCATTCTGGTAGGTATTGTAGGCCGAAGAGAAGCCAGAGGTGGGCTTTTGGCCCGCAAGTACTGCCCCATATGAAGCCGTAGCATCTGATTCCAATCGCATCCCAATCCGTAAACGCTTAAGGAATATCTGGGCCACTTGTTCGCGGTCGGCCTGCCTTGGGACTTCTTTTTCAACAATGGACGCCAAGGTGATGGCCTGGTAGGTACTAAGTCCCTGACGGGCGAAAGCACTTCGAAGGTCTGGCGTCAGCTTGGAATTCATCTCATCCAGAGAAGCACCGATTATACTCGCAGCTGTCGACTGGCCGCTTTTTTGGAAGGAATCAGGATAGAGGTAACCCTCAAGTGTCGCAGTGGTCGGCTTGTCGACAAGCGCAGGATGACCTGCATATGTTTTGGGGTCAAGCGCCGCATCTACATCCTTCTCTAAAAATCCTTCTTGGATAAAACGCTTTCTTACCTGGTCAAGCCGCTGCCCGGGCAGAATTGTAACCAGATTGGTCGCTACCTTACCGTGTGTTAGCTGGGAAACAATCTCCGGGATACTTTGGCTTGCAGCGAGCTCATAATTTCCCGCCTGCAGGGCACTGCGCACCTCTTTACTGCTCACATACAGACGAAACGCCCAGGCACTGCGGATCAGCTTTTTTTGCTCAAGCTGCTTGGCGATGGTATCGATGGTTGAGCCTTCCTCGATAGTCACCAACTGGATTGTGGTACTACTGCTAACTGGTTTTAGATTTTCGTTGTATATGTACCTGATGGCAACCGTTGCGCCCACAATAAGTACTGCGCCGACCAAAAGGATTACCAGCACGCGGCGCGGCCATCGGCGCTTGGGCGGACGGTTGGTGTACCTCATAGTGCGCGCCTCATGCTCTGAGCTCCGGATGGTCTTGCAAAAAATCCTCAAGGATATAGGTGGCCGCCAGCGCGTCGATGTCGCCTTTTTCGTACTTACCGCCGCGCTCGTTCAGCTCAGCTTCGGCTTTTTTAGAAGTAACTGCTTCGTCTTGCCAGTGGATGGGCAGGCTGACATGCGGCCGCAGCGTCTCTACAAAACTTTGCACAGCGCTTGTTTGGGCAGTATGCTGGCCGTCGAGACCTCGCGGTAACCCCACTACCAATACGGCCGCGTCATATTCGTCGATGCATTTTTGCAGTTCGCCCATGAATTGACCGTTGTTTTCCAGCGTTTTAACCGGGCGGGCAATACGCACGGCAACATTCGCCGCCGCAACGCCGATCCGCCGGCCACCTATATCAAGCGCGAGAATAGAGTTACTGCTGTTTAGCATTTTCGTTCAGGACAGGTTTTTCAACCGTAACTGTTATCTTGCTTTCTTTCTTTGGTATTGATTTGACCCAGAATGGACTGTAGTTCACTTTTACATCTGTTACACCAGGATATTGGCCAATGATCTCTTTGGCCGTATTAGCCTTTTTGCCGGCGATTTGTTTCTTAATTTCAGTAAGGTTCAGGTCGGAACCGGCGATGGCCGTGCCGTCAAACGCTACCATAGTGCGTGACCCCTGCTGGCTTTGCATCTTGTAAACGGCGTCGGTAAGGCCGTAATCGAGGATAGTCTGCTTAGAAGCGTCAATCTGGTCACCCACCGCGTTTTCGACCAACTTCTTCAGGTATTCCTGTTTGGTGCCGGTCATGGAATATGTTGTCTTCTGGGTAATTGTGACGTTCGGAACCTCGTCGCCAACTTTTGCGCTGGCGCTTACCTCTGGTTTTCCAGCATTAAATGTTGCGTCGATAACGAACAGGTTCTGCGATTGCAAAGCTTTTTGCAGCTCGCTTTTGACTGCTGAGGTGTCCTGGGCGCTGATCTTTTGCGAGGCATTGTCGATGTCTGCCTGGGAAACAACTTTAACGATTTCACTCGTACCGCCGTTAGTGGTGCCGCCGGCAGAGATATCGGGACGGCCGGCAACGGTGAATGTAGCGGAGTCAAGGTTATAGTTTGCACCGCTATTCTGGGCTGCAATTGTCGTAGGCGATGCTGCGACCCAAGTACACTTTCCGCCTGATAGCTTGGGAGAGAACATCGTAGCCTCTTGGGTAATGAACGTTAGATTGTTGGCGCTCAGACCCGCACCGGCCGGAACCTCGCTGGGCGCAGAACCGGAACAAGCTCCTGCTGACATACTTACTTCACCGCTAGCTTTTGCCCCTTTATCTTTTTGGCCGGTAGCATCTACCTGCTGCGAAGCGGTCTTTTGGGTTTGCTGGGTAGTGGCCGGGATGATGTCCCTGTCGGTGTCTACTTGGTCAGCCTCGGTGTCCAGCTTAAGGTCGAAACTGGCCTTAACTGCTGTACTGTCAGTTTTGACGGTAATAGTAGCGCGAGGCATCACCACGAAACCGAAGTACCAGATAAGGAGAAGCGCAACCAGTCCTGCGCCTCCGATAATGATCCATGTTCGGAACTTATTAAAATCAGGGATGGCAAATTTTTTGCCGCCTTTTTTGCCCTTCTTAGCCCTTTTGCCGGTGCCTTCAACCGCTGTAGTAGGGGCATCGCTGTCCAGCTCGATGGGCGCATCATCATCGGCATCCGGACTGACGGCAGCGCCAGCAGCGTAGCTGCCCACAGCTCGGGTGGGATCAAGTTTATCGTCGGATGTATCGGCCATATCTACAGATTCTTCGGCTTCATCAGCGTTATGGGCCGCAGACCCAGGCTCGTTAGGAATCTCAGGACGTGATTGCAGTGTTTTTGCCACATAAATACCGACGCTCCCGGCCAAGGGCAACAGGCCCGCCTCGCTCGTAATAAGTACCAGGTGTTTTTTGGCTTCGTCGGCAGTCCGTTTCAGCAGTTTCATATTGACGATGCTCTGGAAAACAGTAGCGCGTTTGGGGAGGACGAGTGCGACAATCTTCTCGTGCGAACTGCGAACCTTATCAATAATGGCTGTTATTTCGTCATCGACGTCGATATAAATTGTGTCTTTACCTGGCTGTTGGTTGCTCATACTTTTTTACTCATACACGTAACATTTTATCTATTTTTTCTCTAATTGAATCGCCCGGGCTGGTAGAAAATTGCATGGTGTCCAGGCCAACGCGCAGCAGGCCCATGGCCGTGATGAAGGTATGATCGGTGACATTGCCTGTTTTGTCAACAATGCCGACAACTTGGTCTGGCTGGATGTGCTGGACGACTGGCTTACGCGTAAAGGGCAGGTCACTGTACCAATGAGAGCTTTCTAGACGATCCATCAACATGTCAAGGCTGGAACCGCCGCCACAGAGGAATAAGCGGTGCGGCAGATGGTCCAGCTTGTTGAATTCGCTGAGTGCAAGCTCGACGCCGCTCGTCCAAACGTCCAGGGTTTTGGTTAACGCACCCTCGATAGCTGGCACTTTCGGCTGCGGAGCCCGATTGTTCGAGAGCCCGAGTTTCAACTCTTCTGCCTGTACAAACGATACGTTCAGCTCGCGCTCGATAGACCGCGTAAAGGCGCGGCCGCCGATACCGAACATCTTAGTACCCTGCACACCACCATCGTTGATAACCGCGATGTCAGTCGTACCGCCCCCGATATCCATGAGTACCGCGCTCATGCTGGCATTAGCATCGTTACCGATAACTGACCGGGCGACGGCGAACGGCTCGGCAGCGACGGCCAGCAAATCAAGGTCCAGCTGCTGCGCTGTGCGCTCCAATGCACCGATATGGATCATCGGCGCAAAAGCAGTGTACAGCTGGACAACAACATCCTTGCCCTGAAAACCGATTGGACTCGTAACTTTATATCCATCAATCTCAATACCGACCAGTGCGCTGTTAACCAGCCGCACCGCGACCTCTTTGCCGCCAAGCTCCCAGGCCAATTGCTTTTTGGCTTTTGCCTCGGCGCGCTCTTGCACCAACTTAATAATCTTCTCTACTTCTGCTAGATCAAGGGCTTTGTCTGGCTGCTTGCGGCTGACGCGGACAGTGGTTGTAGTACCCTTCACCAACTCTCCAGCTATTCCAATAACAGCGGTACGTACGCTGACACCGGCCTCTTCCTCGGCTTGGCTCAACGCTTTATCACAGTTGGTAACAACGCCTGAAATATCGGCAATGGCGCCCGCCTGCATGTCGCTGAGTTCCTGGTGTGCGCGTCCGACACCGATGATTTCAATAGTATCATCCTTTACGCGCCCGATCAGAGCCTTGACATACTCGGTGCCCACGTCCAAGGCCACCACATGGCGGTCTTCTTCGGACGCTTTAGCCCTCTGTCCGACTTTGGTGTTCACTTCGTTAGCCTTATCGGCCACCTTGGTAACCAAGGACTGGCCTAGCGTTTTGAATTTATCAAGCATAATCGTCTTTAATTATAGCACAGCTTCCCCGGTACAAGCGGCTTCCCGGGCTGGTTTTAAAATTACTATTTGACAGGTTACGCGGACGGCGTGCCAGGCGGCGGAGTCTCAAGCGGACGCTGGTTTTCTGCAAGGATATGATGCGACACTGCTAACTGGGATACGATTGTCTCGTATCCCAGTTTTCGTACGTAGTCCCACGCTTGGCGATAACCATGCTGAGACTTACAAATACTTACGTCACGTTCTAGGCGGTAAGGTTCATCTAGAACGTCCTGGTGAACAGCCGCGAGGGCCGCGTGTACCGGAATATGAATAAGCGTATTGTGGACATGTTTTACCCCGAATAAATTTTTCCAATGAGCGAGGATCGAATCGGTGTCGTTTTCGTAGGTGGTATTATCTACTAGTAGCCCATGTGTCATCTCATGCGTCAGGGCATCAACAAAATGATCAGGCTCATAGCTCATGCCCATTATCAAAGGCTCGCTAATTGCAGGAAATCCCGGGGCAATATGGACATCAACGATGTTTTTCCTGAAGGATAGGTCTAGAATGCGGCACATCCCTGACATTATAGTGTCTTCTCGCGGGCCCCAGGCGTCGCGGTACGCGTTAATAACCCTATTTACTTCATCGTCGGTTGGCATGGGGTTCGCATCTCGATTTTTTTGCGTGGAATATTCTGGGAGGTGCGGGGAGATAGTTTCGGCAAGCAGCCAGCCATTTCGAATGCGCACCTCTGGATAAGGAATAAGTCTTTCTGACACGGTATTTGAGTTCCTGGATTCTTGATTTACGTTAAGCGGCTATTGTAGCAGATCACTGCAAGACTGCCTTAACGCGACGGACGCCAGCGCTGGAAGCTTCTTCTTTGATGATTTTGAACCTTTTGCCGTCTTCGTACAGCTGTAATGTATGGTCGACATGCGGGCCGCCGCAGATTTCGAAGCTGAAGGGTTTGTCGGCATCATCGGCGATCATTTTATAGACTTTAACGGTTTCGCCGTAACGGTCGCCGAACTGGCCGAGCGCACCCAGCGGGCCGGTCGCTTCTTCGGTGGGATACTCTGCCCACGAAACTTTGAGGTCCTTACCGATCTGCTCGTTGACAATATCTTCGACCTTTTGCAGTTGCTCAGTTGTTACTTTTTCGGGATGGCTGAAGTCGAAGCGCAGACGCTCTTCGGTTATGTTACTACCCCGCTGGATGACGTGCGTGCCGAGTACGTCGCGTAGCGCCTGGTACATCAAGTGGGTAGCGGTGTGGTATTTTTTGTGCTGCAATGTCTGGCCGCCAAGACCGCCCTTGAAGGTGCCTTTGGATGCGGTCTGGGAACGCTCGCGCTGCTCTCTCATAAGACGGTCGAATTCTTCACGCCAGCTATCTTTAACTTCTATGCCCTGCTTAAACGCTTCTTCAACGCTCAGTTCGACAGGAAAACCATATGTGTCATACAACTTGAATACTTCAGCTCCTGATAGACCGTCAGCGGACATCTTAGACATTTCGTGCAGACCCTTACGCAGTGTCTGCCGGAAGGCTTTCTCTTCTTTGATCAAGGTGTCAATTACTTCCTGTTTTTTGTCGGTAACTTCTGGGAAGTCGGCCTCGTACAAGCCGATAATAACGGGAACAATTTCTTGCAGAAAGTTCTGCTCGATGCCGAGTTCGAACGCAAAACGGATCGCCCGGCGCATTAGGCGGCGCATGACGTATCCCTGCTCTTTGTTGCTGGGTTTTACGCCGTCAATCGCCAGAAATGTGGCGCCGCGCAAGTGATCGGTTATGACGCGCATGGCGTTGGTGTGGCTATCGTATTTTTTACCGGACAGTTTTTCAAGTTTTTCGACGATCGGCCAGAGCAGGCTGATCTTAAACACATCCGGGCTATTCAATGCCGCTGCCGCAATACGCTCCAGGCCACCACCGTAATCGACATTCTGTTTAGGCAATTTTTCCACGCCGCTATCTGTTTTTACATAACTCATAAACACGCTATTGCCCAGTTCGATGTAACGGCCGCAATCGCAGTTCGGGTGACATTTCTCGCCATACTCCGGATTGTGTTCTATCTCTGGAAAGACATAGAACATTTCTGTTGTCGGGCCGCCTGGTTCGCCTACTGGCATGTTTTTGGCAGCACCGGCCCGTGACCACCAGTTTTTATCACTGTAGAAAAAGATGCGGCCATCTTGCTCGCCCAGCCGGTAGCCATCTTCCTCGCTGCCGATGTCGACTTGCTTGGTAGACACTCCTGCCTGTTTGAACAAACGTGTCCAGATTTCTGCGGCCTCAGTGTCTTTAGGAACATCGGCGGCATCGTCACCAATGAAGCAGGTGACAAAAATCCGGCTTGGATCCAGTTTGATTTCCATAGTAAGGAATTCCCAGAACCATGGGATTTGTTCGACTTTGGTGTAATCGCCGAGCGACCAGTTACCAAGCATTTCAAAGAAGGTTGTGTGGCGGTTGTCACCGACTTCTTCGATATCTTGCGCACGCAAACAGGTCTGGCTATCGACAAGGCGGGTGCCCTCCGGATGCTCCTCGCCCAAAAGATACGGGACAAGCGGTTGCATTCCCGACCCCGTAAACAGCGTTGTTGGGTCATTATACGGCACCAAAAGCGCCCGCGGAATCACTTTGTGACCGCGTTTTTTGAAGAATTCTAAGTAAGCTGAGCGGATTTGCTGCGCATTCATAGGTGTTATCATAGCAAGAGATGCTTTTTTTAGCTAGGGGTTAATAGCGGTACGAGTCAGGCGCCGGACCAACGATAACAAGATCGGGTTGAGGACCTTGTTTCCCGCCCTCTTTGTATGGCATAAGGCTTTCACCAGCTCGAGAGGCTGCATAAAAGACATCTCCGGCGTGCCTTGGGTTTTCTACGTAAGCTCCGCCGACGCTCGCCGTGAATGTGGCGTCAACTCCACTCGTTGTCCTGATTGTGACCCCTGTGCGGCAAATCTCCCGCACCTCGTCCAATTTCGATTCTGCTTTTTGTCGCGGCATGCCCGGCAGCAGCCCCACAAACTCGTCTCCGCTGCGTCGTCCCCAGAGGTCGCTTTTACGGGTTAGATTCCCTATCTCCAGTATGTCATCTACGACTAACGCGTCATCCGCACCAGAAGAAAGATCGCTCTCAGGAGTGATACTTACTAACTTCTCTGCCGTGGCGATGAGCACCCTATCGCCAGAATCGTGGCCATACTTTTTATTCCCCTTGCCAAAATCGTCAAGGTCGACAAAAAGCGCAAGGAATGATCTGACAGATCTATTTTTGCGCGGCTCTTCTTCAATCTCAACGACGTCATTGCGGCGCAGGCTGTGATCAAAGTGCGCCTCGACCAACGATTTAAGGAGTGCGAAAGAATTCAGCTTGGTAAGTGCATCTGGCACAACAGCATCTTCAATGCGCTGTTCTTTACAGGTTAAAGCCGCCTCAACGCCATCCCAGTTATTTTCAGTGCGCAAATGTGCTCTTTCGTCGGGACCAATAACGCACGGTTGTATCTGCCCAGGGTATCCAAAGGGGCATTCAATACAGGGCAGTCTCATAGTATTTCTAGTATCTCTTTCTAATTTTAGAAGTAGGAAGAGCCAGACACTCCTGTTGAGACGTCTGACTCTTCTAGCTTTTAACACCCGTATTATTCCTTAAAACAGTGTTAAATACAAGGCTCGGTTCTAGTTTAGTTCTGCTTCGGTGTAAGTTTAAGGATTTTATCGTTGCTGCCGTTGCTTGTACCGACATACAGGCTACCGTCAGGGCCTTGTACAACAGAGCGCAGGCGGCCGAAGTCGCTCGCCAGGATGCGCTCCTCCTTAGTGACCTGGTTGTTTTCATCCAGGCGAAGGATTTTCATATGTTCGGCCTTTAGAAACGCAACAGCCAAAGCGCCGTTCCAGCCTTCCCAGATTTTGCCGCGTATTATTGCCGCACCTGATGGCGCTTGTGTGGGGTTGCCGGTTGCCCATATAGCCGGGATAGCATCGGGGAAGCTGGCAAGGTCAGTCATGGGGTCACTCTCATCGTATCCTTCGGCGGGTGGTGCCCAGCCAAAGTTGCCTGGTTTTAGTTCATTGATCTCGTCATCCGCACCGGGACCGTGTTCTACGCTTAAGCCGAACGTCCCGTGTATTTCACCGTCAAAAAATGTCAGGCCCTGGACATTACGATGCCCGTACGAGTAAATCCGCGGATCGTATTCGCCGCCGATATTCCCGGGCGCCGCGTTACCATCACGGTCAACGCGTAGAATTTTGCCTCCCAAATTTTTAGGCTGGATAGCAGCATCGCCTTGGGCTGCGTCACCCGTTCCGGCCCAAAGATATCCATCGGGTCCGAAAGCGAGGCGACAGCCAGAATGACGGCCAGGCTCACCCCGCATATTGGTTGGCATACCGGTTACAATCGGTTTCTTGTCGCGTGCCGAGGATAGGTCGTCGCTTACCCGCCAGCGAACGATGCGGATATCATCCTCTGTGTTGTAACAAGTGTACACGAACTTATTCGTGGCAAACTGGGGGTCGATGGCCATTCCCAGCAAGCCTCCTTCGCCCGCCACACGGACGTCATCAACTGCAAGCAGCTGCTTCGTCTGCCCGGTAGCCATGTTGAATATATTCAGCGAGCCGCCACGCTCCGTAAACAGCATTTCACTCGAGGGAAGAAAGGCCATTTCCCAAATATGTTGGCGGCCGGCAAGAACGATTTCGGTCGTAAGTGCTGGGGTCGACGTAGAGGGCGGCGTATTGGCTTGTGTGCGCGTGGTCTGATCGCGCCACTGGGTCATCCAAAAGGCCAATCCTCCAGCCAACAGCAATAACCCCAGGATTGTCGCCAGCCTCACCAACACCTTTTTGTGGTGCGGACGTAAAAGTTTATTAGGCGCCGGTGGGTTCGGCGTAGGTTCAGACTGGACAGGTGTCACATCCGGCACTTGCTGATCGGGCTGCATAGTGCTAATGCTACCATCCGGAGCGATAAATCTCCAGAAAAAGCTGCCGTAAATTAGACTACGTCCGGATCTATCTTTAGGGTTATTTCGCCGGGTTTACGATACCGCCGCCAACCACGCGGTCGCCGTCGTACAACACGGCCGATTGTCCAGGCGTGAGAGCACGCACTTCGCCTTCCAGTTCGACACGCCATGTGCCGTCTTCCTGTTTTTGTAGCTTTGCAACCGACAACAGCTCAGCCCGATAACGCGTGCGGACTTTATACGAGGTCGCTTCGTGCGGTTCATTATTTATCCAATGAGGCGAAGCGAGCGTGAAGCCGTCGCTCCAAAGCCGCTCATCTTGAAGATCGGTGGTGACATACACTTCATTCTTATCCATATCTTTACCGACAACGTAATAGGGCAAACCGCCGCCTACGCTAAGCCCGTGCCGCTGTCCAATCGTATAGAAAAGCGCGCCATCGTGTTCGCCTACTCCCTTGCCATGCTGGTCAAAAATTGCGCCCGGACGGGTTGTAACAAATTGCTGCAGAAATTCCTTAATACCTACTTTGCCCACGAAACAAATGCCCTGGCTGTCCTTTTTTTCGGCCGTGTTCAGACCGAGCTTTTTGGCGATCTCGCGGACTTTTGGTTTTTCGTATTCACCAATAGGCATGAGGCTGCGCCGCAGGGCCTCCTCGGTTACGCGGTACAAAAAGTAGCTCTGATCCTTGTTCTTGTCGAGGCCAGCGAGCAGTGTGCCATCTTGTATGCGGGCATAGTGGCCAGTGGCGATAAAGTCCGCGCCGTCAGCTAGGGCAGTTTCCAGAAAGAGTTTGAACTTTACTTCCTGGTTACACATGATGTCGGGGTTTGGCGTAAGCCCACCTTTGTAACCTTCGATCATATAGTCGACAACCTTGTGGCGATACTCCGATTCAAAGTCATACATCTTGAATGGGATGCCGAGTCGCACGGCAACGCGCTTGGCATCCTGATAGTCTTCTTTCCACGGACAAACAAAGCCGGGCAGATCCTGACTCCAGTTTTTCATATAGACACCGGTCACGTCGTAGCCCTGCTCTTTTAGAAGCGCAGCCGTGACCGAACTATCAACGCCGCCGGACATGCCGACATAGACTTTCTTTGCCATAACCTGCCTATTTTAGCAAGGATTAGAGGAAAAAGCACTAGTAGCTGAGCAGTCTGCAGCTTGGTCACTTACTCGCCCCGTTCCAGATGCTTCCTAATTGCAGCTAACTCGTACCGCCGTCCCAGCCAAAACGTAACAAAAACCAACGGTATGCAAAATGCAGCAGGCAACCACAGGACCCGGACAATGGCCGGTGCTTTTCCTTCTTCGGTGTCCCCGGAGGCGTTGGCGGTTACGGCGCCGTTGGCCACCGCAACAAGTTGCAGGTAAGCGCTAAGGCCATTTTTGTCCGTAGCTTTTACGACCACTTTATAAATACCCGCTGTGTCATAGGTGTGTTTTAGACCGATCGTGCCATTGAACTGTGTACTTATTAGATCCGGCGACTTGTGGTCGCCCCAATCTACACTTACGGCAAATGGACCCGCGCCGCCGGTAAGGCTAACCGGCCACTCAAGCGTTTGGCCCGGATTGGCGCCCCGCTGGGCAAAACTGCTTGTCAAGCTAAGCAACGATCCTCCGAACGGATTAAACTGGTTGTTATTAAAGGTCACCTCAACAATATTTGAGTCCGGCCCTGCCTGGTCGAACTGGTCGAAGATACGCGCTACCAGATCATTCCGGCCTGAAAAAAGGTCAATTTGAAGTGAGTAGCTTCCGTTTGTGCAGTCGGCCGACCCCACAAAAACATTGTTGGCGAATACTTTAACCAACAGCCCCTTTGTGCAAAGTCCTCCGACAGTGATCGGTGTTTTGCCAAACGACTGGCCGTTCGATGGCGTCGTAATCGTGGCTGGCGTCTTTGGCGGATTACTCGGTATCTTACCCTCGATACCCACTGATCCTGACTGGGGGTTTTCCACCGCTTCAACTTGCTCCATCGGCACTGCAAAAGCCAGCGCCACTGCAAACAATATCAAACCGCCAACCAGCAGCATTGCGTACGATGAGATGCGACGTCGAATCATATTGCCCACGGTAATCCTACTCTTAATTATACCTCGTTCCGCTTGTGTTTTTGCGTACTTTATGTGCCCCGGCTAACTAGCGGCGATAACGCCGGTGCTTGCCGCTTACAGCGCGGCGGATAAGCCACACCAGCCCAATAATGAGCAAAATCACTATACCGAGCCCGACAATCGACCACCATGGCAAGTACCAAAAACTGGCTGTGGCTAAGATCTCCTGTGAGTTATTGCCATTCAGCCCATAATACAGGGCAACCTGTGCAGTATAACGCCCCGGAAGCAGGCCGGGATCGTCACATACGGTCTGCTTGGTCTCTTGCCCGGTTGGCGCTTTGCTGGTAAGGACACTGCTTTTCACGCACGCCTGGATGCGACGGGTCTGCCCAATCAGCACTAGCTGCTTCTTGATGTTGACATCCTCTACCTCTTTGACAGTCCGGCCGAACATATTCTTTATGACCATGCTGCCGCTTGGCTGCTCGGCGATGCTTCCCTCGTTTTGCAGCCGGTATGCGAATTCTTTCGGAGCACCCCCCAAGAAAAAGTTCTTAAAGCTACCCCCGTCGTTCTTATCTGATTCGAAAGCCCCGAACTGCTTCATCCGAAGCTTTTCGTTGGCTTCACCCGGCACAGTCACGAATAGCAGGCTGGCAGTAGAGGCCGAAATATTAACCTTCTCTTTCGTTTCAGGATTCTGCGCGGTGTATTCTACTGCGCTGTAGTAGCTGCCCGCCCCTTGGTTAGCGGGAACTGTGACCGTGATAGGAATATTTACCGACTTTCCGGCACCAATACGGACACTATTCTGAAGCTTAACAAAAGGTTTAAGCGACCACGGCGTTTGCGGTGCATTGTCTGCCAAGTGGAGCGCGGGCGTACCTGTTTCATTCGCAGCGCTAAAATCAACCAACCGGATATTAACCTGTAGCTCCTGGTTCAGACTCAAGTTGCTGACGTACAGCGTATCGCTGACGCTTTTGCCTGACTGAACCGTGAAATCGCGTCTGGGCGAAACGCCCAAGCCATTAGACTGAGCATGTGCAGACGTTACGGTAAAAAGCGTTACTGCTGCAATCAGCAGGGACATAACGCGTGCGATTTTCCTCATAACCCTCTCTCTTTTCGTATTCCGGACATTAACCTTTAGCTTTAAGTTTACCATCAAAAGGTGGCAGTACAAATATATGTCATGGTTGCTGTATAAATTCCAGGGGCCTGGTTGGACGAAATGTTAACAATGTAGCTGGAGGTGAGCTTGCGCGTATCTGTTGCAGCCGGACTTGTGGCCACGACATCTCCGCTGGAAAACGCGTAGCGGTTAGGGGTGTCGTAGGTGGCCGTCGGATTGGTAAGACCTACTCCTGAGGGTTCAAGCCCCGTGTTGGGGTTGCTATTATCACGGAGGTTCAGGCCGAATTGGGCGTTGCCGGGCGCGCTAACGGTCGGGGTGGCTAGGGCCGGAATGACGTTATTGCCTGAGGTCATGGTCGTTCCGTAGACTGCAATTGCCAGGCCGAACTCGGCATTGGTTGCTGCGATCATTTGTGATGAGCCATGCGACACGCGAGAGGTATTTAAGTCTCCGAGGTCTATGACGCTGTCATTAGCCGCCGTGCAGTCGTCGCCCAGCTCAAGGCCTACGCAAAACTTGAGGATAGGCGGCACTTCGGAGCTAATGATTACGCCCTGCGTCGTGGCGTTCGCCACTGCGCCAAAATCGACCGCCGTGCCCGTGCCATCGGTATTTTCGTGAGTAGAAATCCGCACGAAAAAGGAATCCTGGACGGTCGGGTTTACAACTCCATCGAACACATACTGTGACGGGTTGGCTATCGGCGAAGTAGCCGCGGTTCGCGATAGGATGATTTTATTAGGCTGCTGGTCGTAGACAAAAAAGCCCGTTTCACCGGACTGTTCGGCCAACGATGCTGTTGATGCGTTAAGTCCGGCAGGAACATCACAAGCTATCTCAAGCAGCGGACTGGTGCAATATTCGAAAACGATCGAACCGACGTTTGTACCTGCTGCACCATATGAAAACGTAAACGTATGCCTTGTGGAAGTGCCAGCCACAGAACTTTCTATGCGCAGGCTTCTGCTGCCAAGCTGTTCAGCGTGGGCTATGAGGGTCGATGTCATGGCGTAGCCAGTCGCAAGGACGGACATCATTACAAATAGGCGTGCTGTTCGAAAAACGATACGTATGCGACCCTTCACTCTTTTCGTGGAGTCGGTCATAGCCTGCTAGTACGTTGGGACTGCTAGATAGCTGATCGCTGTCGTGTAAATACCGGGAGGTGTAGTGGTCGAAATGTTGCCGACATAGCGGACAGAGCCGGTATCGCACGTGATCGTGCCACTTGCCGAGGCAATCTGGACAGGGGTTGTGAGGCTGCCTGTGCTGAAGGCAAACTGTGCAGTTCCTCCGTTGGTGATTGTGCCGTTTCCAGTACCGTACGGTGATGTCGCCGATAAACTTGTGAAGCTGTGACCGTCGCCGCTTTGCGTATCAGTTGAGTCGATGGCAAGCCCGAACTGTGAAGTACCTACAGCACTGGCGGCGGCAGAGGCGCCGATAGCACCAATCGAGTTAGAGCCGCTCTTCAGCGTATCGCCAGAGTAGTATATGACGGTTCCACCGTTGGCATTGGTGCTCACACGAAAGTATGAGTGCGCGTCGTAAGCTTGGGCAAAGCTCAGCGTACCCTCAGATGGGTCGCCTAGGACCAAAGCTCCCGAGTCGCTGAATGCCGCACAACTGGCGGTCGGAGCAGTGACCGTACTACCCACTGAGAAGTTCAAGACTTCCTGGACCTTGGCAGTGATGTCAATCTGCTGTGCGGTGGAGTTGGCTACCGTACCGCGGTCAACCGCTGTAGTCCAGCCCGTGTCAGAAAACGTGGTTATGCGGATGAAGAACGTGGAGTTATCGGAGGTCGGGTTTTTGATCCAGTCGTTTGCGCCACCGGAACCAGTGCCAAATATAAACTGATGTGCCCCGCTCATACTAGCAGCCGTGTGGGTTATACGAAGGCGGCTGGCAGTAGGGGCGTTACCGCTGGTACCCAAAGACCACCCTGATGCGCTGGTGCCTCCAATACTCGTAACAGTTGATGCGTCCATGCCGGTGGGAGCAGTACAGGTAGTTCCGGGCAATGGAGTAGTACAATACTCAAATTCGATTGACCCTACGTTCCCTGTAGTGCCCAGCGTAAAGTCGAGGGTGTGTTTTGCTTTTGAACCGTTTGTGCCGCTACCGGATGCGCCGATGGCAATGCTGCCGTTAGCAGAGCTCGACAATGTCAATTTGCGTGCAGTAATTTGCGCAGCGGAAGCGTGGCCCCCGAACATCACGGCGTCACCGACGACCCAAGTTGCAAATAAGGCAAGCGCTGCAAAAAGAAGGCTAGATCGCTTGAGTGTTTGTCGGATGCGGGTAATCATCTGGTTATCCTGAAGTGTTTCTTTTAACTATTATCCTAAACTTTAGCATAAAGCATAAGCGGCTTGCAAGTATTCTGCGTTAAATTCGAGTTAAAATGTCGGGACAACTTGGACATTCAATTTGCCGCCATACTGTCCGGCAGGTGTTTCCCTTGCCACATTGGCGATAATTGATAGGGCATAATTGGTTTGACCGCTGCTCCGGGGGCTGAAGGCAACGGTATCACCGTCCACAAACTTAAACATGTTCTGGGAGTTATAGCCGCTCACCGCTGCTCCTGACCCGAAAGTATTGTCCGGGATTTGCGCCGGATCTGAGCCGATGTCCGGATTACTATTATCCGTCAGGTTTATGCCGAACTGCTCTGTTCCGGGAGAGGAGCCGGCCAAAGAACTCATTGCGGTCAGGATGTGGGTTCCATCCGAAAGCGTGGGCGATGTGCCATTGACAGTCACCACGTAGCCGCTGCTCAGATAGTTTCTTACGGTGAAGGTGGCCGTCACCGCACCAGGGGCGCTTGCGTCGAGCACGCCTAAGTCGTATATCCCGCCATTGACTGCAAACTCCAGCACGGGCTGGTCACTCGTATTAAAACCAGCCTGAAACTGATAATTGTTGCTCGCCGCGTTGCCCACCGTCAGCTCGCCCACAGACTGCTTGGCCTTGTAATTAGAAGAGCTGGCATCAAGCTCACCGCCTGTGCCAAAAAAAGTCTCTTCGACTTTGTAATTGGCCGAGGTAGACTGCGCAAATACCTGGGCGCCAGTGCCGATAAGCAGCATCGCCAGGCCCACCCCTAGGAGTGCGAGTTTCTCACGCCATTTCATGTAAGATATTTTGCTGCAATCTGCCTCAAAAGACAATCCGTTTACGCTTTTTAAGCGTAATTTAGTATGATTAAAGGACGATATGGACCCGTCTAAGCTTCAATCAGACAATAATAATGATTCGAATTCCCTCGAAGGATCAGGTACCTTTGTTGAGTCCGGTAAAAAAGAAGATGAAAATCAAGGCGGCGGCGATGAACACTCGAATACTTCTGCCGGTCCAGAGATTATCGAAGCGCGGAGCAACCCGGAAACAGACGCCAAAAAGACAGGGAATAACGACCTGGAACAAGGGCCGAAACCTCCTTTTGTGAAGCGCATCTGGAAAAAGCTCAACATCTATCTGCTTTTATTTGTGCTTGTCGTGCTGGTTACTATTACGGTAAGTGTCATGCTCTTTCTGCAAAACCGGTCGGTCACTAAAAAATCGGAAGATGTCATCAATTCGCAAAACCTTTCAGAGGAATCGTTGAAGCAGCTGGCGAATACAACCGTCAGTGTTGGCAACACCAAGCAAGTCCTGAATGTGGAGTCGAACGCCATTTTCAGCGGAGCAGTGCTGGTGCGCAGCAGCCTGGAGGTAGCCGGAAGTATTAAAGTCGGTGGAGATTTGCAGCTACCGGGCATCACTGTCACCGGCTCCAGCCGGTTCAGCAATTTGCAGGCAGACAACCTGGCGATTGGCAGCAGCGCCACTGTCCAAGGCGTCTTTACCGCGAAAAAAGGGATAAACGTATCTGGCAGCAGCACGTTTGATGGCCCGCTTTCTGCAGCGTCGATAGCCACCAATGCCCTACAATTAAACGGAGACCTGATCTTAACCCACCACATTACAGCAGGCGGACCGTCGGCCGGGATTTCCAAAGGGACGGCCGTTGGTAACGGCGGCACCGTTTCGCTAAGCGGATCCGATTCCACGGGATCTATTGTCGTTAACACCGGCGGCGGCACTGGTGCTGGATGCTTCGCCACTGTCACCTTTGCACGAAAGTTCAACGGCGTGCCACACGTTACAATCACCCCCATTGGAAGCGGTGCGGCGGCAGTAAACTACTATGTCAACCGAAGCTCCTCTGAATTTAGCGTCTGTACGACAAACCCAGCTCCTGCAGGACAGACTTTCGGATTTGACTACGTGATTCTGAATTAACAAACCGACTGGATGTATCCCATCTGGTATGATAATGATTATGTCCGAGACTCAATCGGTTTTTGAAATGCCTAAAAAATTTTGGTCACAGATAAAGGATCTTGATGGCCAGCTTCATGAACGCGCCCCCATCCAAAGCGGCGGATGGAGAAACCGGCAAGCGGCGTGTGCATGGAATCGTCCGTATGACGGCCCGAAAAAACAGTTTGAAGAACTTAGAATACTGACATTATGGAAGAGCCGGAAACGTTTTGGCGGGCTGGCCGAGCTGACCGGCATGATGCGTATTTTTACACCTAAAGGAGCGCTCACAGAGGCCGGCACCATACCGGTGCACGAGAAGCGCATTTTATACGATGCGACCTTCCCTGCTTCATTCATAGGCAGCGTAATGGTATACCATCATGACTACACGACGATTCGCCCCGAAGATGTAGGAAGCGGGCAAGGACGACGCCCGGCAATCGGCACAGAAGTCATCAGAAAAAATCCTATGCAGCCAACCTTCGTGGATTATGAGCAGCTACTCGAAGAAATGCGTATCGGTGCGTCAGGCGAACATATGCTTCCGTTGGAACATATGCCCTCCGATTTCTGAGCCGCCCGGAAATAACTAAATATCCAAGAACACCGTAACCCGATCGGCCTTGACGTGCATCAGTCCACCTGAGATGCGGATTTTTTGCTCCCGCCCATGGCCGCGAATAACCAGCTCGCAAGGGGTAAGCAGTGTCATAAAGTTGTGGTGGCGCGGCAGGATGTCGAAAGGCCCCGTGCCGTTCTGGGCAGAAATGCTTTCGCCTTCTTCGTCAAAATACACCTTAAACGGCGAATACACCTTGACGTGCATCGTCGGATGCGTGTCTTTATATTCGGCCTTGGCAGCCTTCGCCTTCTCCATTATTTTGGCGGCGTCAGTGTTTTCCTCAATCATATTTTTCCTACCATAGGATTTATACGATGATTTCCTCAACGCCTTTCAGCATGTCATCGCGCTTCACAAATTCGCCCTTGCGGCCGTTCAATTCTTCCATAACAAACATATCCTGAGAGAAGTATTGGATGAGCTTCTTGGCCTTGGCATAGTCGGTGCGATCAGCCGGCGACAATTCGTTTTCACCGATAATGGCGATGATCGGCTTCAGCTGCTCATACTTTTGCAGCAAGGCCTGTACCTGAACGCTTAACAAGTAGTGGCGTTCGCCAACAATTTCGGGCGTAAGCAGTGAGGATGTCGTGTGCAGCAAATCCACCGCCGGACGGATCCCCTGCTCGGCCACGGCACGGCTTAGGATAATCACCGAGTCCAACTCGTGTTGGATGGTCTGCACGGCCGGGTCGCTCACATCGTCCGCCGGCACATAGATGGTCTGTACTGCCGTAATCGAACCCTTTTCGTTCGAGCTCAGGCGGTCTTGCAGCGTCTTCACGTCAGAGAAGATCGTCGGTTCGTACCCACCCTCCGATGGCACCTGGCCAAGCATGGTTGCAACTTCGTTTTTGGCCTGGACATAACGGTACATGTTGTCGGCAAAGAACAGGATGTCCTTGCCCTTTTCGTCGCGGAAATATTCGGCCAACGTTACAGCAGACAGACCGATCAAAGAACGCCGCACCGGGTTTTCGTTCATCTGCGCAAAGAACATGCAGGTGTTTTTAAGCAGATCACGCTCTTGCAGCGTTTCATATAATTCATGACCTTCACGGATGCGCTCACCAATACCGGTAAAGAAGCTAAGTCCCGAACCACTCATGGCGATGTTGTGGATCATCTCCATGGTGAGCACGGTCTTGCCCACACCGGCACCACCCACAATGCCGATCTTGCGGCCCTTCACGAATGGCGCGAAAAAGTCCATCACTTTAATGCCGGTTTCAAGGATTTCGGGGGCGACCGCGCCAAAGCCCGTGCCCTGGCCTGTCGGCTGGAAGATATTGCGCTGTCCGTCTGCCGTGTTGGTGATAGCAGGCTTGCCATCCAGCGGCATACCGATGGCGTCGATTACGCGGCCGATCAGCTCTTCGCCCACCGGAATCTCGATGCTCCGGTTGGTGCGCTTGACCTTCATACCCTTTTGCAAACGGCGGTCAGAGTTGATGTTCAAACAAAGTGCCTCGCCGCCAGGCTGCATGCTGTCGACCAGCAGCGGCGTGCCAAGTTCGTCGACAATAAGCACCTCGTGCACATCTGGATAATCTTCGTCGAAAACGACACTAACAACCAGGTCGCGTACGGTTCGGATAAGTCCCGGATTCATGATGCCGCCCTCGTCTTTCGCAGTCCGTTAATCATTTCCTTCAGACGCTCGTCCTGTGTGCGGCGTTTTGTGCGGTTGTACAGCATCGTCAAGCTATTGTGCAATTGGCCGGCGCGGTCGTTCGCCATGCTCATCGCACGGAATCGGCTGGCGTATTGGGCAAGTTTGGAGTCCAGAATTACCTGGCTGAGCGCAATCTGCATCATCGAGCGCTCAAGATGCGCAACCACATCAAACGTGGAAGGTTCGAAAATATAGTTTGCTTCACTGATGTAGTCGTCGGTATCTTTCACACCCTTCGCTTCCTCTTTCACCGCCGTAAACAAGTTGATACTTTTCACTTCTTGCACCATGAGCGACACATATGTCTGATAAAAAACCTGCGTGTCTTTGTATTTGCGCGCCTCTTTAATCAGTGGCTGGACGTTGATATTACGGTCTTTACTGGGCAATGTGAAATACTTTTTGAACGAAATCCCTGCCTGGATAAGCTGCACGGCACCATGATGCCCAATGACAATAATGTCTTGTTTGTTCGGATCAAATTGCTCCAGCATTGTCTTGATCAGTTTTTGGTCGATATCGCCGCTAAACCCGCCTTCGGAGGTAATGATAATGTACAGCTGTTTGTCGATGGTGTTCTCTTTTTGGGTACGGCCAAAGTGGAACAGGCTGTCCACGCGCAGCTGCGAATAAATCTGCCAAAGTTCGCTAAAAAATTGCTGCGATTGCTGCACCTGGTTTTTGGTCTGTGCGATGCGCATACTGGCGATACCCTCGAACACACTCGTCAGGTTGACAATAGTGTCCATGGCGATACGCTCCAGCGCTACCTCTTGAATACGGCTCATTTTTTACTTCCGCCTTCCAGCAGGGTTTTGGCTTTCAGGGCGTCGCGGACCGCATCAAAATCCTTGTCATCTTTGAGTTGCAGGGCGTACTCGTTAACGGTTTTTTTGAGCTCTTCCAGGTTAACGGTCTGGTTTTCGGCTAAATTCAGCGCGATATCAAGCATCAGGGTCTGGGCTTTGGCTGTAAAATGCTCGCCCGGCGCCTGGTTTAGCAGCTTGAAAAGCAGATTACCTCTTGTTAGGGCCTGCTGCGACTCTACGGCCAGCTCAGATCCAAAGCGAGCGAACTCCTGCGCTTCGGCATAGGCAGTCAACGTCTTGAACACTTGCCCACCCAGCTTCTTGTGCCGGTCAGATTGTCCGCGGCCACCGACACGACTCACGCTTAGGCCCACATTCACCGCAGGCCTCATAGTATCGCGGAAAACCTTCATATCCAAAATCCATTGCCCGTCAGTAATCGACATGACATTGGTCGGCAGGTATGACGTAATATCGCCGCTCGGCGCGAATACCATAGGAATCGTGGTAAGTGTTTTGTGGTTGCGCGCCAGTTTGCCCGCGCGCTCCAGTAGCGATGAGTGCACATAGAACATATCTCCAGGGAAAGAGTCGCGCCCGGGAGACATGCCGGACAGTAGCGCGATCTCGCGGTAGGTGTGGGCGTGCGCTGTCAGGTCATCGTAGACCAACAGCGTATCAATGTCGCACTGCTGCCAGAAGAACTCCGCCATACTGCACGCCACATAGGGCGCCAGATAGCTCATAATCAGGGAGTCCGACATCGTTGACACAATGATCACTGAGCTTTTGAGTGCGTCGTTGGCGTTCAGACGCCCAAGCAACAGGTCGACATCGCTGCGGCGCTTGGCGATCAGCACGTACACCGTTATCACATCAGTATTTGCTTGGTTGAGTGTGATTTGTGTGGCGAGCGTGCTTTTACCTGATTTACCGTCGCCAAGTACTGCCATGCGCTGACCGCGCATCAGCGGGAACATGGTGTCGATAACGGTCACGCCGGTTTCAAGCTGCGTGTCCAATGCTTCACGCTCGTGAAAAGGCGGTGCAGAAGAAAACACCGGCCACACCGCATCAGCCGCAATCGGGCCTTTGCCGTCCAGCGGCTCACCGGTGACCGAAACAACGCGCCCAATAAAATCCTTACCAACCTTCGCCACCAACTGGTCATGCTGGATCACGGCGGTCGATCCAACGCTCACCGTTTTGGTGCCCAGATGCAGCACAATTACGTAATCTTCGTAAATATGATGCACATAGCCCTTACTGCCGTCTTCGAACAACACCAAAGCATGCATATTAACGGGCTGCATGCCCTTGACGCGCACCAAAAAGCGGTCGACAGCGATAACCTCGCCAACCGGTTTTCCAGCGGCCATCAGCTGGTCAAAGTGCTTGTTATCGCTCATTTGGCGACTCCGCTCACTTTGGCACCGCCTTCAATTGATTCCAAAAGTAGTGCACGCTTGTCGTGGAAACGGTTGCGCAGGCTAAAATCGAACGATTTATTACTGGTACGCACAACGCACCCCGCGGCGATACTCGGCTGCAGCCCCAATTGCACCAACGCATACGGATGAATATTCGTCCTGAACCAAGCCACGATCTTGGCGGTAAATGCCGATGACGGGTCGGCCGCAAAACTAATGTGGATCACCGGCGCCTTCATCCCAACATTTTTCAGGAAAGTTGCCAGTTTTTTCCGGTCTTCCGCAAGCAACAGATTAAAATTGTTGTTCCCTGCCAGGCCTTCAAGCAAGCGGGAAGTCTTCGGCAAAGGTGCCTGCTTGCCTTTTTCGCGGATATTGGCCTGTGTCATGTAATCTTCCAACGATTCAAGTTCGCGCTGCAACCGATGGATCTCGACCGGGCCAAAAATCAGCACGGGCAATTCCAGCGAACGCGCGCCGGACTTTTGATGCTCAAGCGCCATTCTTCACATCCTCCAGGATGTATTTCTTGTTGGCCTCAAGCTCACCCAAAATGTATTCAAGCTGGTCGTTCAGGTCAATTTGGTTGCCAATCGCCGCCAAAACGTAGTGGTTTACCACGTCGGCCATATTTTCGTCAAAGCGGGTAATTCGACGCAATTTTTCGTCGGCCACCTCTTTTTCGAGCTGAGCGGTCAGCACCTTGCGCTGTTCATCAATGGTCGCTTTGGTCTTTTCGATTGATTCAACGGCTAGCTGTTTGGCATCGGTAATGGCACTCTCGTAGTTGGCAAAAGCTTCCTTCAGCTCTTTGGTGATCTCGTCCTTCATGTAGTCGTTAAGCTGGGACGTGGTCAGACGCAAGTCCTGCTGAAGGAACATGGCATTTTCACCAAGAATTTTCTCGAAATGCAAACGGCCGCGGTTGCGAAGCTCCTCGCGGAACTCATCGTTAAAGATGTGCTCGACATCTTTTTCGGCAGCGTTTTCAAAGTCTTCGAGCGACTTTTTTTCTGTAGTGACCCGGCTGAGTCGGATCGCCACATAGATAAAAGCCAACCCTCCGGCCAAAATAAAGCTTAGGATAAGTATGAGCCACCAGATTGTCATTGCTTCCACCCTCTTCTTACCACAAGCGTTATACCCTTAGTAATAAATATACCGCAATTACTCCGATAACAAAAACAATTAATGACATCAATGTCACTTGGACCATGTTTTTCGTAATTGATCGTTTGGCTAAGGGGTTACGTCCAGTGGCGATCATGCCATTGCGCACACCGGCGAATAGCATAACGCCGGCGATTACCAGACTGACCATCAGGATCCCGACACTGGCATAGATGCGAAAGGCGCTTATTTGCCGGTCTGTCACCACAGCGACCAGACGGGATAAGAATTGGGGTACACCGGGCTGCGAATCCTTTTGGTATATGGGGTTACGGCTGATGGAAATTTCCACGGGCGCACGGCCCAGACTGACAGTGCGTTTTCCGTTGCTTGTGTCGAGGACGGTCTGGCTCTCAGTGCTGCCCTTGCCATCAAAATTTTGCAGCGCCTTGCCGACGACCAATTCCTGGGTGTTATCCGCTTTCATTCCTACGCCGCCCAAAGAAGATACGGCGATTAGATCGCCCGACCGTATCGGGCCGTTTTGCGTGCTAAGCAGGACCTCGTAGCGGCCATATGTCGCCACAAACACCTCGGATTCTACTCCGGCATTCGACAGCGAAACGGGCGCATCACTGGACGAGACAATGACGCCCAGCATGTCACTGCCGTCACTTTGGGTGAGCGCCTCAATTTTAGAAGTGTCGCTGGGTTTGAGCCTGACGATCATTCCCTTCTGTAGCGTCTGGTCGGTCTGATAGCCCTGCGTCACGTTTTGCGCAACAACGGCGGCGCGCGCCATAAACCCCACAAGAAATAGCAACCCTAAGCCAAGCAACAGATGCTGGAAAATACGTTTATGCTTAGCCATTTACAGGTAAGTATAAGCTGAACTAGAGTAGCGAGGCAAGTGTCTTCACGGCTTGGCGCACGGCCGCCTCGTCAGTCTGCCGGCCCATGCTGAACCTTAGTGAAGCCTGGGCGTCTTTTTCTGATATGCCCATCGCCCGCAGCACATGCGACGGCTCTTCGTTGCTGGCGCTGCAGGCCGATCCGGCTGCGCACAAAATACCAGCATCATCAAGTTCAATGAGCAAGCGCTCGTTGTCGTAACCAGGCAAGGTAATATGGACGTTATTTGGCAGGCGCATTTTGCGCGAACCATTTACTACAGCAGCCGGAATCTGCTCTTCCAGTAAATGGAAAAAGAGGTTTTGCAGCTTTTTGAGGCGCTCAACTTCTTCGTGGCGACGATCTTGAACCAGCTGCAACGCCTTGGCGAATCCTATAAATCCGGGTACGTTTTCGGTGCCGCTTCTTTTGCCCCGTTCCTGGCCGCCGCCGAGTGTTTGCGGACTTAGCCTGACGTGGCTAGCCATAAATAGCAGACCGCATTGCTTGGGACCGTAGATTTTTCCCGCGTTCAAGGTCATTAGGTCAACACCGAGGCGTGAAACATGCAGGTCCAAATAAGCCGCAGCTTGCGCCGCATCAACATGGAGATATAGAGGCAAATCGTTGCCAGCCTTGCGGCGTTCACGCTTGATTTCATCCAGCGCCAAGGCGATCTGATGGATCGGTTGCACGCTGCCGACTTCATTATTGGCATACATGACGCTTACGAGCACAGTGCGGTCATCAACAAGTTTTATAACTGAATCCGGCCCCACCATTCCCGCCGGGGTTACAGGAATTTCACGAACCTCGTTTTTGCTGGCGTGCGCAGTGCGCAGCACCGACTCATGCTCGATGGCGCTCACCACCATATCACCCTCAGGGTATTGCGCAAGCACTCCTTTTATGGCGAGATTGTTCGCTTCGGTGCCGCCTGCTGTAAAGATGATCTCACTAGGACGCGCGCCTAGAATTTGCGCGATCCGCGCGCGTGCCGCTTCCAGGTCTTTTCGCACGCCAACAGCAGCCAGATAGGTGGCCGAAGGATTATAAAACTGCTCGGTAAAATAGGGCCTCATGGCCGCCAGGACCTCTGGGTCCATAGGGGTGGCAGCGGCGTAATCGAGATAAAGAGGCGTACTCATACTGGCAGTATACCGGTTCTGGCTGGATGTAAGCTATTTAAGGTTGTAAAGCTCTTTACCGATCAGTTTGCGGTACAGTTTGACGGTTTTGTACAGACGTTTGCCCTCTTCGAGGTCGATGTAGGTGTAAGGTTGACCGTCTTGTGCTTTTAAGACGCCATCCGGCCGGACATCATAGCGTGTTGTGATGCTGCGGCGCTGGCCCTGCTGGTCGGTCCATTCTTCGTGCCAAACCCAGGTATTTTTATCCAGGCGGAAAAACTCGCGACGGACATCGGTGGGCACGGGTCCAAAAAGTGTTCCCCCCAACTTGGCCTCTTTACGGATGAGTTCGCGGTATAAACGGGCTTCACGCTCTTCGTCATGCTGGCTCTTGATCGATTGGAAAAGGCTGAACATTGCTCCTCCTATTGCTGGCTACCGAGGACGGTCGGCCCTTGCATGTCTTGCATTATGTCCTGCGGCGACATAGGCATCTGCATATCGGTATCAACCATGTCGGCGATAGGAATAAAATCTACAGTTCGATTAGGGTCGAAAGGATGCACCGGAGCTTGGGTCGGTTCAGGGCTAAACTCTTGTTGACGACCCTCACGCAGATGCTCAGGGGTAAGTGGCACAAAGGCGCGGCTAACCGCGACACGGGCGCGAGCCTGGTCGCGCAGCTCTTCAGCGCGGGCTTCAGTATCAGGGACGTCCGATCCAAACTGGCTTTCAAGAGTAGAAATAATAAGGTCAGAGCCTTCTATCAGGCCAGTGGCCCGGTGCTGCTCGCCAGGTGACAGTACCCTGTCTTCTTCTCCGCTACGTGGTCCTTCTCTTCGTAATTGCATGGTTTTATCTCAGATAATGTTATCTCAGCTTAAAAACACGCTCAGCGTTTGCAGTGGTGTATGCCGCGATTTGATCCAAAGTCTCTCCTCGTTGTGTGGCTAAAAATTCTGCTGTAATGCGAACGTGCTTAGGCTCACAAATACTACCACGGTAAGGGTCGGGTGTCAAGAAGGGAGCGTCAGTTTCAAGGAGTAAACGGTCGGAAGGGACTGCCTTACCACTGTTAAGTTGTTCTGAACTTTTCGCAAAAGTCATGATGCCGTTCAATCCTACATACAGGCCGCGCTTTAGGATTTCGGCCAATTCCCTTGTGCCGGCGCTAAAGCTATGGATGACGCCCCGGACCCCCTCGTAGTCGTCAAAAATCGGCCAAAAGTCGTCAAATGCGTCGCGGACATGGAAAATAACCGGCAAATCGTGCTTTAGGGCAAGCTCCAGCTGAAAACGGAGTATGCGCTCCTGATCTTCTTTGGAAGAATGGCCGTAGAAGTAGTCTAATCCGCACTCGCCAATAGCCACCACCTTGGACTGTGAGGCCAGTCCCGCAAACCGTTGCAATGCCTCGGGATCGTCGACATACTCCTTAGCTTCGTGCGGATGGATACCGATACTTGCCCACACATGATCACGACTTGCCACGAAATCTACGGCGTAGGCGCTATCTTCTACCGTGGTCCCGACGCAGATCATGCGGTCTACGTCGGCTTTTAGGGCGGCTTTAATGATGTCGTCCGGTTGGGGCGAACCGGCTTTTTCGTATTTTTTCCGTGTTTCGGTATTTAGCACGAATTTGTCGAGAGCCTCGTGAATATGACAATGGGTATCTGTTAAATGCATGTCCTCATTGTAGCGTATGAAGCGCGGCATTATGGTACCATCCGGCGCAAGCCGTAACATCCTGTTGTATATTGTGCAATCATAGGGTATAGTTTCGTACTTACCAACCCTCACTAAAACCTCGCGTATGAGTAACTCTGAACAGCAAACCTCGCCTCCCTTTACCGCCGAACAAATTTATACCCTGGTTGACCGTCTTGGCAACGATGAGGATCGGGAGGCATTGGCGCATTTTTTCGACTCTATGCCGATTAATCACGGTGGCGTGGCAGTGTACGAAACAGACCGCTCCGAAGAAGACGAAGCACTATTAGAAGCACCCCTTATCTGTTTCAACGGCCAGCTGGACAACGGGGACGTGGCAGGTCTACGTCAGGCGGATGAAGGTGTTACCGAGTTCACCAACAACAAGCACAAGCCTTCTCTGAGTGAGCATCAGAAAGAAGCGAAACAACCTGTTAAATCGTTACCGAAACGGCTAGGGGCGATAAGTCTTAGTGGGGTGGCGGGAGGCATCGTGGGAGCCCTAATGGATGTCCTCGTTCCCGAAGGAGAAGTTGCACTCGATACGACCATCGGTGTTTTATCAGCGGTCATGATATACCTCGGCGCTTGGCCATTTGCAAAGCAGCGGCAGCTCCAGAATGCGAAACAGTTAGCGGAATCGCTAAAAGCGCGCTGTCTCGATGCCGAGCAAGGCGCCATCCGCTTTTTACGGGACAGATATCACCTCTATGATCTGCCTGCACCACAGAAAATAGATCCAGCCAGTGCCGGGAATGAGCCCAATCCGCCGACCGATACTCTTACTGCCTTGTGGGACCTAACAACGGACGCAAAACCGTCATACGCTATTTACGGCAATATAGAAGAGGACGAAAGTCGGCAAATGCAGATCCTACCAGGTCAACTCATTAAAGCGGCACTAATTAATGATGAAAGCCCGGGTATATTCTGGTCCGAATATCTGGGCGAGCAGGCCCGCGAGTTATCAAGCCTCGATTCCCAGATTGAGAGCGTTGAAGCAGAAATCGGCCACCTGGAAAGAATCAAAACACTTGCAGGTCATACCGACGAAGAAGCGTTGGAGCGGTACAAGCAAGAGTTGCAAACACATCGTCACAAGATGGTCGAAAAAACGTACGAGATCGTGCAGCAGGCAGAGGAACGCGCCGAAATTCGCCGCAGAGAAGCTAAACGCGTCGAGACAGAGGAGTTTTTCAATAAAGCAGCGTCGGGCGAGGTCGATGAGGCGCATGACTACGAGCTGGCGCTTCAAGCCCTGAGAAGTATCGTACTGAATAGCCTGAACGACATGGATCTTGCGGACCCTTCGACTCTCGAGGTGGCGAAAGGTGCAAATGTATACCTCCAAGGCGTGCGACACGAACTTCGCTCTATGAAAGAGATGCCGTATTTCTACACAGGCTTGCACGAACAATTCTCGAAACGGCTGCCTAACCTCCCGAAATGGGAGGATGTCGAAAAGCAGTTCCGGCCCCAACTAGGGCCTGAGGGTGTATAGCCTCATCTGCTAGCCGCCCTAC
>Ga0075366_10000133_pt1 | contig 31068 bp, 24 predicted proteins | sample EndMethybrTD3031_FD_72351 | JGI IMG/M metagenome (GOLD analysis project Ga0075366, IMG submission 72351) | Populus endosphere microbial communities from Tennessee, USA - Endosphere MetaG P. TD hybrid TD303-1 | ecosystem: Host-associated > Plants > Roots > Endosphere | place: USA: Tennessee...
AGCCGGCCAGCCTTGGGAAGCGCAAGCGCGGGGCCATTGGTTCTGGAGCGAAATCCACAAGCTGCGCGGGCAATTCTGGCCGGTGCTGCTGGCTTCGCTGCTGGTCAATCTGCTCGCGCTTGCTTTGCCTCTGTTCTCGATGAACGTTTATGATCGCGTGATCCCCAATCGCGCGCAGGCCACGCTCTGGGTATTGGCGATTGGCGTCATGATCGCCTTTGCAATGGACTACGCGGTGCGCCGGGCGCGCACCAATGTCATCGACGAGATCGGCCGCGACCTGGACATGAAGCTCGCGCAGAAGATCTATTCAAAATTGCTCTCCGCCCCTTTGGCAGACCGGAAAGGACATACCGGGAATCTCGTGGCGAGAGTCGGGGAGTTCGCAATCGTACGTGACTTCTTCGCATCGACAACAATCGTACTTGTTGTCGACTTGTGCTTTCTCTTCCTGTTTGTCGCACTGATTGCCTACATTGCCGGATGGCTGGCCCTTGTGCCAGTGGTGACAATGGCCATCATGTTCGTCCTGGGCGTCCGTCTGCAGCGGCAGGTGACTCGAGCCGTTATCGAGGCGCAAGCGGACATGGGGCTGCAGCAAACCCTGCTGGTGGAATCGATCGCCGGCATGGAAACGCTCAAGAGCATAACCGGGGAAGGCGCGATGCTGGGGCGGTGGCGGCGCCTTTCAGAAATGAGCGCACAATCGCAGCAACGGCTTCGTTCGATCAGCTCCGCGGCCATCGGCATGGCCTCGACCTACCAGCAGGTCTCAAATATCGCCCTGATCATAGGCGGTTACTACCTCTTCAACGCCGGCAAGATCACGATGGGTGCCATCATCGCGATTGTCATGCTGTCGTCACGTTCGCTTGGACCTGTAGGCCAGCTTGCCTTCCTGCTGACGCGCGGTCAGCAAGCCCGCCAAACACTCCACTCGCTGCAGAAGATGTGGGAGGAAACCGACGAGCGCAGACAGGGCAGCACATCGCTGACACCCGAAGTGCGCACTGCGGCCATCAAGTTCGAGGACATGGAGTTTTCCTATCCCGATACGTCAGTGCCTTCCTTGTCTGGCATCAACCTTGAAATCAAACCTGGAGATCGCATTGCGATTGTCGGCCGTGTGGCATCCGGCAAATCGACCTTGGGACGGGTGATTTGCGGGTTGTACCGCCCCACCGGCGGCGCGATGTTGGTAGGCGGCATTGATAGTCGCCAGTATCGGCCTCAGGACTTGCGCAGCAAGTTCCGCTTCGTCGGTCAGGACGCCAGTCTGTTCAGCGGAACGATCAAGGACAATTTGCTGCTGGGTGCCGGCGCTGTCGATGACGAAGACTTGCTCAAGGCCCTCATGCAGATCGGGGCCGAACAGTTCCTGTCGCAGGATGCCAGCGGGTTTGACCGTCCTGTCGGCGAGTCGGGCGTGCGCCTCTCAGGCGGGCAGCGATCCTTTTTGGCGCTGGCGCGAGCATTGGTCAGCCCGGCCGAGTTGCTTTATCTCGATGAGCCGACTGGCGCGATGGACAGCCAGACCGAGAAACTGTTTGTCGACCGATTGTCCCAATCGCTGACACCCAACCAGACACTTGTTATTTCAACCCATCGTCCCGCTCTTTTTTCCATATGCAACCGCCTGATCGTGCTCGACAAAGGCAAGGTCATTGCCGACGGTCCGCGTGATCAGATCATTGCGTCAGCATCCGATGGAGATAAGGCATGAATACGCAGGCCGCCCCGATTCTCGACCTAGGGCTTGACCCCAGATACGCCTCGTTGATGTCGAAGGACGTCCGACTGGGGGCTGGTTCGCGGACAGGCCTGCGCGTGGTCGGTTGGGTGGTGATGCTTGCCCTGTTGGTTTTTGGCGCACTCCGCCTGTCGGAACATGTTTTCGCTGACGAATCCAACAATGCAATCATCCGCATTTCCGATCTCAAGGTTGCGGAAGTTTCGGCCATGACCGTTGACGACAAATCGCAGATCGTCGCGACGGGTGCCACTGCCGAGGAGAAGAATGCTGCGATTCCCATTTCCTCGCTGCCAATGGAGCAGGTTTCCGGCTTCGCACTTGAAACCGCCAAGGCTGCGTCTTACGGAACGGCTCTTCAGTGCCTGACACAGGCAGTCTATTACGAAGCCGCATCCGAGCCATTGCAGGGCCGCCGCGCGGTCGCGCAAGTCGTCCTCAACCGCATGCGCCATCCCGCCTATCCCAAAAGCGTTTGCGGTGTCGTCTATCAAGGTTCCGAACGCCGGACGGGGTGCCAGTTCAGCTTCACTTGCGACGGTTCGCTGATGCGCACGCCTTCAGTCGGGCTGTGGCGCGAGGCACAGGCTGTCGCCCGTGCCGCGCTTGCCGGCTATGTGGAAAAAAGCGTAGGAACAGCAACGCATTATCATGCTGACTACGTATTGCCGAAATGGGCATTCAGCCTCGCAAAAGTCAATCAGCTGGGGCGCCATATCTTCTACCGTTTCGGTGGTGGCATGGGCTCTTCGCTCGCGTTCCACGGCCGCTACGCCGGTGTAGAATCCATCCCGCAAGTTGATTTTGCCGCGCTGCGTTCGCGCCTGGCCGAGGACGGCAGCCTATTGGATCCCACAGAAACCTTTACCCCGGGATTGACTGTCGCACCCTTGATCACAGACCGTCACGCACCCGCTGATGTCGGCGGACGTCTCGACGTGACCAAGGAATGGCGGCTCAATATACCCGATCCGGTGAGTGCCAGCGCCAGCTATCGCGAAAGTATCGGGGTTCATGAGCAGCCCAAAGGTCGCGAAACCGCCAAAACAGGCGGCGATTCCGAGGTTGCCGCAGCAGACGTAGATCCCAAGTCATGAATGCAATGATCGCGAAAATACGTGCGTGGTGGGCTGCTGATTTCTGGGACGCCAACCGCCGGCTGATATTCATCTCGGCAGTCGCCATGTTCGTGCTGATCGTCTGGGCTGCATTTGCGCGGCTCGATGAAGTGACACGCGGGATGGGCAAGGTCATCCCATCGAGCAAAACCCAGCTGGTCCAGTCGGCCGCACCGGCCACAGTGACCGCGATCATGGTTCGGCCGGGCCAGTTGGTCCGCCAGGGGCAATTGCTTGTGCGCCTCGACGATTCCCTGTCATCTTCGGCTCTCAGCCAGTTGCAGGTCGAAAATACACGCCTGGAAGCGCGGGCCGCACGCTTGCAACGCGAGGGAACCGGCGGCGGGGAAGGCTGCGCGGAAGGCGGTGCTTGTGAAGACGAACGGCAACTTCAGGCCGTGCGCCGCGCGACGGCGCAAAGCCGCGAAAGCGCGTTGGGGGCAGCGGTGGAGCAGCGGCGGCGTGACATGCAGGAAGGCCAGGCCACAGTGGCCGCGTTGGAAAACAGCGCGCGGCTGGCGCAGGATCAGGTCAATATGCTCGCACCGCTCGCGGCCAAAGGAATCGTTCCGCAAACCGAATTGTTGACGGCGCAGCGTGAACTGGTCGACGTGCGGGGCCGGTTGTCAGCGGCTCGTCAGGGCGTCGGCCGCGCAAGTGCGGCCATTGCCGAGGCTCAGGCCCAGCTTTCGCAAGCGCGGTTCGATTTCCGCCAGCAAGCCTTGAATGAACGCAGCGAGATCACGACCAAGATCGCGGTCAACGAGGAAAACATCAAAGGCACTTCGGCGAGGCTCGAACGCAATGAACTGAGGGCGCCAGCGACAGGCTTTGTGAACGACGTTGTTGTGACGACTGTCGGTGGATTCGTATCGGCGGGGCAGAAGCTGATGCAGATTGTCCCGGTGGGTGAGAAGCTGCTGGTGGAAACACGGGTCGAGCCCAAGAACATCGCCTTCATTAAAGTGGGCGATCGCGCGCTGGTGAAAGTCACGGCTTATGACTTCTCGATCTATGGCGGGCTTGCGGGTCAGGTGCGCAACATCAGCGCAGACAGCATATATGATGAGGTCGAGCGGCAGGCCTATTACAACGTGACGGTCGAGACGGATCGCGCCTTCCTGACAAAAAATGGCAAGAACCTGCCAATCATGCCGGGAATGATCTGTGACGTCGAAATCATGACCGGGAGCAAGAGCTTGCTCAGCTACCTGCTGAAGCCTGTTCTGCGGGCAATCGACGAAGCCCTTACTGAACGTTAGCCGCCGTGCTGGCATAGCCATGCAGCCAGGCCTTCGATTGGCTGAACGACATGATTGGCCGGTAGTCCAGGCTGGCGTTGGCGTCGAGCAGTGCGTCTGTCGAATTGTCGAGAAGCCAGTTGCGGCCGTCGAGGCGGACAATCAACACGGCGTGATCGGCATTGCGGACGAGATCGCGGGCAATGGTGAAATACATGGCCGAACGATCAAACCCGAGCGCCCCCAGAAGTTGCATCTTGGCAATGGCAATATCTTCGCAATCGCCTGTTCGGCGGCGAAGCGTGGTGCGGGCATCGGACCAATAATCCGCTTTGCCGGACGATACCCTGTCCTCAACGTAGCGCACATGCCGGTTGGTCCAGGCATTGACGCTGGAAAGCTTCTCAAGCGTCATGGCGCTGCTGGTCGGCCCGATCAGCGCGGAAGCATAGGAAACGGAGACAGTTCCGCGGCGCACACGGTTCCATGAGCCATCGAGCGGTGTTCGCTGGATTGGCAGGCGCTTGCTGGCCAGGAAATCCTCCGAAGAAGCCTGCGGCTCGCGCATCACGGGCGATACCATTGCAAGAGTGCTGAATGGCCTGGCAAAGCCCGCACAGGTTCCGCTGCCCAAATCCTTGGGGGAAGCGTAGGCCGCGGCCGATGCGGCGCTCGTCAGCGCCCCGGACAAGGCTTGCTGCTGGCGAGTTATCCGTTCGAGTGCGCTTTCTTGCCCGGACATCAAGGCCTGTGACTTGCTCTGAAAGGTCGGGCGGGCAATGGCCACTGCCATGCCGCCAGACGCCCCGGCGTCTGAGCAATTGGCTTTCAGATTGGCCAGGCCCACGGAAGCGACAGCAAACACGCTGGGTGTCAGCAAAGTGCCGGGTGCGGCATGAACGATACCGGGCACGCCAAAAAGCGATCCGGCAGCGGCTCCAATCAGCAAGACGAGTTTGCGCTTGGTCATGAAGCGCGTTGTCGCGCACTTTAGTCACCTTCCGGTGTGCAGGCTTGGTTAACGCACTTTTGACGAAATTCGTGCATTATCCTGTCAGTGACTGACCTAAATCGATGAAACCAGGCGGCTCAAAGCGACGAAGTGATTCAATTTTACGACGGACCTGAATTGGGGGCATTGCGCTTCGTGACCGCTTCGACTTACAACTCATGGCAATAAGGGGCGCAGGGATCGCATGGGGTTGGATAGTCTCCGAGCCTTTACCAGGCTCAGCTTGAAGCAGGCGTTGGGCATTAGCTTGCTTATGCCCGCCGCTGCAATTCAGGCGCAACCGGCCGATCCGGTAAGCCACTGGACTCTGGCTGACCTGGGCATTCACGATACTGACCGTCCGAATAGCCCGAACATTCTCGGGACGATCGCTCTTCCGGTCCGTGCAAAGCCGACAAGCACGCGCTGGGCAAAGCTGATGATGGCCTCGCTCGACCAGCCTGCCTTGATTCATGCAACCGAGGGTGCGCAAGCGCTTTCGCCGATGGAGCAAGTCTCGTTTGTGCAATCCGCGGTCATGCATGCGGTTCGCTCGCCTTCCGCCGGCTATGATTGCTCGGACGATGGCTATTGGGCGCCTGCGAGCGAAACCCTGGTTCGCGGGATGGGCGACTGTTTCGACGTCGCCATCGCCAAGATGGAAGCGCTTCGCTATCTCGGCTTTGAGACCAAGGATCTGTATCTGACGACCGGCCGGTTTGGCCCCGGCCACGCATCCGGTGCGGGACGCGAGTCCGTTGCCCTCCTGGTGAGGATCGGCGATCAGTTCTGGCTTATGGCCGAAAATTCCGAGCAACTGATCGAGGCCAATCGGCCTGACGGCAATTCCGCGCAGTATACCCCGGTCGTGACCTATGGCGTCGGGTCAACCTGGGTGCATGGGCGGCAGGTCAATCTCGCGGCGTTGGGCGGCTGATCGGGCGCACGGCGTTGTAAGCAGGCAATTCGGCGCCTCTTGATGCCGGCAAATCAGACCTGAGCAACTGCTTGGCGGCCATCCTGCACCTTGATTCACTTGCGTTCGTTCTGAAAATCTTTGCACCGGGTTCGCACGACGCGCGGATGCGGCTCCCGGGCCTGTTTGGAATGGGCTGAAGACGGCGCGCATGCATTGTCTGAAAACTATTATAACTGTGCGTTGCAATATACTCAGATTGACTATATCACTTGTGGTCAAGAATGCCGTCGAACGCCCAAAGGCGCGTCGCAACACGGCTACGAGTGGGGAGGAAATCAAAGAACATGCGCAATTTCCGTATTTTAGCGCTCGCCAGCGTCAGTCTTTTGACCATCGCGACACCGGCATTTGCCCAGCAAACGCCGGCAGCCAACGAGGATGCCGACGACAGCAAAGATCAGATCGTCGTTACCGGCACGCTGATTCGCGGCATTGCGCCCGGCGGATCGCAGGTTCTCGGTGTAAGCCAGGACAAGATCGCGGCAACAGGTGCAGTGACGACGTCCGACCTGGTCGCCAGCGTGCCGCAGGCAGGCAACTTCCTGGCCTTCGCTTCTATCCGCGGCACAAATGGTCCGCAGTTGATGATCAACCGTCCGTCGCTGCGCTATCTCGGGAACACTGCCTCGAGCAGTGCCAGCACACTGCTGCTGGTCGACGGGCACCGCCTCCCCGGCATGGCCATTGAACAATCCACCAGCGATCTCGATGCCATCGCTCCCAGCGCGATCGAGCGTATCGATATCGTCACTGACGGCGGCTCATCGACTTACGGTTCGGACGCGGTGGGCGGCGTGATGAACTTCATCACCCGTCGCCGTTTCGAAGGAGTCGAAGTCAAGGGCAGCTATGGCTTTGCCGACAACTACAATCAGTTCAACGGCAGCATCCTTGCGGGCCGCACTTTTGGCAATGTGAATGCCTATATCGCCTATGACTACGCGCAACACGACGGTTTGATCGGTCTCGACCGCGACTTTTCGCAGAGCCGCGACTGGGTCAACAATCTGCCTTTCAACAATACCTGCGCGCCGGGCACTGTTCGCGCCACTGTGGCGGGTGTCACCACAAATTACGCGCTGCCAGGCCTGACTCCCGGCTTTGGCAATCGCTGCGACAACTCCGAATATCTCTCGATCTATCCCAAGGAAACGAAACACAATGTCATGGGCAGCGTGTTGATCGACACGGGCGGTCCGGTGAGGTTTCTGGTCAAGGCCTATTACGTCAATCGCAAGACCTATTCGAATGGCGGCGAACTGACGGTGAATGGCCTCGCCGTTCCGCGGCTTCTGGCAAACGGTAGCGCGAACCCCTATTACGTTGCCCTCCCGGGCAATCCGGCGACAGAGACGTTCTTCTTCAACCTCGATCCGCTGTATGGCACCAACACGCGTCTCGATGGCTCGCTTGAATCCTACGGCATTACGCCAACAGTAGAATGGGATATCGGCAGCGGATGGCAGATGAATGCCATGTTCAACTATGGCTGGAGTAATGCCAAATATATCCGCGACGTACTTAACACCGCGCCGCTCAATGCGGCGGCGGCTTTGGGCAATTTCGATCCGGTCAATCTCGCCAACCCGATCAATGCTCCCGCGCTGGCGCAGGCGCGCGACTGGTTCAATTATGGCCGAGCCAAGCACAACTTGATCAATGCGCGGGCGGTATTCGATGGCCCGCTGTTCGAACTGCCTGCAGGCCCGGTAAAGGTTGCCGTAGGCTTCGAATATATGAAGGAGAGCTTCAGCGGAGGTGAGTTCATCAGCGGTGCCAATTCCGCCCAGATCGCCGCGCTGACCGATGTCAAAGTTTCACGTCACGTCGAATCGGTGTTCGGCGAAGTCAATATCCCGGTGTTGGACGACCCGAGCGGCGCGTCGCTGTCGGTCAGCGCTTCGGGCCGGTATGACCATTACAGCGATTTCGGCAGTACGTTCAATCCGAAGATCGGCGTCGATTTCGCACCATTCCGCTGGCTCAAGCTACGCGGTAACTGGGGCAAGGCCTTCCAGGCTCCGGGCGTTTCGTTGCTATCCCAACGCGGGAAGTCCAATTTCAGCCTGGTCACTCCGGTTTTCTCGTTCCAGGCTGGTGTGCCTGCGGGTAATCGAACGTCGCAGCTGGCATTCGCAGGGGCCGCCAATGTCCTTGAGCCGCAGAAAGCGGACACCTGGTCACTGGGCTTCGATATCACCCCGCCCGTGCTCGAGGGCTTCTCGGCGGGGCTGACTTACTACTCGATCGACTTCAAAGGCGTGATCGCGCGTCTTCCGTTCACCACGGGCATCCCCTTCTACGACAACTTCCCGGGCAGCTTCGTCAACTATCCCAGTGGCGACCAGGCGATGCTGGACTATTTCAATAAATTGACTGCCGAGGGTTCGCTGAATTCCGACACCACTCTCGCCAGGCTTGTGGGCAATACCCCCTTGGAGAAGTTTTCGACGGTCTATGGCGTGGCCGATGCCCGCCAGACGAATTTGGGTCGGATCAAGACGACCGGCCTCGATTTCTACGCGCGCATGCGCCAGGAAACCGGGTTTGGTGATGTCTTTGCCGATGTCTCGGGCAACTATATCCTGACTTTCCAACAGCAGGCCTTCAAAGGTGCGCCAACTGTTTCGACAGTTGACCTCGACACGACTCGCTTGCGTGTCAGCACTTCTGTCGGCACCAATGTTGGCAATTTCCGCGCCCAGGTGACCTGGAACCACTCGCAGGGATATGCGATTGTCCCGACCGTGCAGAACGTCCAGCAGACGCGCGTCGGATCGTACAATGTCTTCAACCTGTTCTTTAACTACAAGGTGCCGGGTGACAGCCGGTTCGCCAAGGACCTGACTTTGTCGCTCAATATCGACAACGTGTTCGATCAGGATCCGCCGCTGTGGCGCAGCCAGAGTTTCACGGCTTATGGCAATGCCAATGGCTTCACCCTCGGCCGTCTGGTGCGATTTGGTTTGAGCAAGACGTTCTAATTGCGCTTCTAAATCATTTTCCCGGGGGCCGGCGCCGCAGCGCCGGCCCCTTTTTTGTGCGCCATGGCTGAAAAGTGGCGTAAGCTTGTAGGGGAATTTGGGATTGCATCGGGCCCCAATGCGTCGGATAGGACCGCCTCGCGGACACCTGCCCAGCGCGGCAGGCAGCGCAGTTAAAAAAGGTTCCGATGAGCAGCACTATCAGCCCCCGCACTGACTGGACGCGCGAACAGATCACGGCGCTGTTCGACTTACCGTTTACCGAGCTTCTGTTCCGCGCGGCGGAAGTCCACCGCGCCCATCATGCGCCGGATGAAGTGCAGCTTTGCACATTGCTGTCGATCAAGACCGGCGGCTGCCAGGAAGACTGCGGCTATTGCGCGCAAAGCGTGAAGGCCGATTCAGGGGTCAAAGCCACCAAGCTGATGGACGTGCGCGAAGTGCTCCAGTCAGCCGCACGGGCAAAGGATGCCGGCAGCCGCCGCTTCTGCATGGGCGCGGCATGGCGCAACCCCAAGGACCGGGACATGCCCGCGATTGTCGAGATCGTGAAGGGCGTGCGCCAGATGGGCATGGAAACCTGCATGACGCTAGGTATGCTCACCCCGCAGCAGGCAGGCCAGCTCGCTGAGGCGGGCCTCGATTACTACAACCACAATATCGACACTTCGCCCGAATTCTATGGCGAGGCGATTACGACGCGGACCATGGACGACCGCTTGCAGACGCTGGACCACGTGCGCGGCGCCGGGATCAATGTCTGCTCGGGCGGGATTGTCGGCATGGGCGAAAGCCGCTCTGACCGGGTGGGCTTCATCCACACGCTAGCCACTTTGCCGCGCCATCCCGAAAGCGTGCCGGTCAATGCGCTGGTCCCGGTCAAAGGCACGGTGCTGGGCGACATGCTGGCCGATACGCCGCTGGCGAAGATCGATGACATCGAATTCGTCCGCACGGTGGCGGTGGCGCGGATCACCATGCCGATGAGCATGGTGCGGTTATCGGCAGGGCGGGAGTCCATGTCGGAGGCAACCCAGGCCCTGTGCTTCATGGCCGGGGCCAATTCGATCTTCACTGGCGACCGCCTGCTCACCGCGCCCAATGCGGGCGACGATGCCGATGCCGCGCTGTTCGCCCGGCTGGGGCTGAAGCCGATGGAGAGCGAGGAGCCACTTGCGCGCAGTTGCGGCAGGCTCGAAGCGGCGGAATAATGGCGGGAGAGCCAGCTTTCCCCGTTCAGGCAGACGATCTGCACCGGCTGGATCAGGCCGCGCGGCGACGCCGGCTGATCGGCCGCGCGGGCGCTGACTTCTCCTCGAACGACTATCTCGGCCTCGCCGGATCACCTGAACTGGCAGAGGCAGCTCACGCAGCGCTGGCGCGGGGTGTGCCGGTGGGATCTGGCGGCTCGCGCCTGCTGCGAGGCAATCACCCGGAGCACGAGGCGCTCGAGGCGGAAGCTGCGGCGTTCTTCGGGGTGGAGCGCGCGCTCTGGTTTTCGAGCGGCTTCGCGGCCAATTCCGCGCTGTTTTCGACTTTGCCCCAGCGGGGCGACCTGATCATCTATGACGAGCTGATTCACGCTAGCGCGCATGAAGGCATGCGGCTGGGGCGGGCGGAATCCATCGCGGTTCGCCACAATGATGCGAGCGCATTTGAACTGGCTGCCCGCAACTGGCGCGGCAAGGGCGCCACGGGGCGCATCTGGATGGCGGTGGAGAGCCTCTACTCGATGGATGGCGACTGTGCGCCGCTGGGCGATCTTGCCGCGATTGCCGATCGCCACGATGCCGTGCTGCTGATTGACGAGGCGCATGCCACCGGGGTCTTCGGACCTGAGGGCAGGGGCCTTGCAGCCCATCTCGACGGCCGTGACAACGTCATCACCTTGCGCACTTGCGGTAAGGCGCTGGGCACAGAAGGGGCGCTGGTCTGCGCACCCGCGGTGGTTGCGGAGTTTCTCGTCAATCGCGGGCGGGGCTTTATATTCTCAACTGCCCCGTCGCCGCTGATGGCCGCCTGCACCCGCGCAGCCCTCTCGCTGCTGCGCAGTCAGCCAGAGCGGCGCGAGGCGCTGTGGAACAGAGTGCGGATCGCGGGGGAAGTGCTGGGCACGGCTGGAGTCAGCATCAGTGGCTCGCAAATCATGCCGCTCATCGTCGGCGGGGATGCCGATGCCATGGCGCTGGCGGCTGCCGTTCAGAGGGCCGGTTTCGATGTTCGCGGCATACGTCCGCCAACAGTGCCGCAGAGCACTGCGCGGCTCCGCATTGCCATCACACTCAATTCCAGTGAAGCGGACATTCGGGGTTTGGGCGAAATGCTGGCGCAGTCAGCGCTCAGTGCGCTGCATCGCTGAAAGTTTGGCGGCCAACAAGGGCTCTTGAGCGGCGCTTTCCGCGATCAGCACCTGGTCCTGGGTCATGTCGGGGGCCTGATTGAACAAGGCCTTTGCGCCGCGGATCGCAGCGGGATCCTTGCCGGCAATTTCTCCGGCCAGCGCCAGTGCGCGCGCCAGCGGATCGGCATCCAGGTGGCTGGCAAAGCCCAACCGCAGTGCCTCTTCGCCTGAAAATTCGCGGGCTGTATAAGTCAGCTCGCGCAAGTGATCCTCGCGGACAATCCCCCGCCACAAGGCAAAATGCCCCATGTCGGGCACGATGCCCCACTTCATTTCCATTACGGCCAAACGCGCATCGGGAGCGACAATGCGGATGTCGGCAGCAGCCGCAATTTGCAGTCCTCCGCCGAAGCACACGCCGTGCACGGCTGCGATGACCGGCACAGGCAAGTCGCGCCATGCCATGGCGGCCTGCTGGTAGAAATTGCTGCGGCCATGGGTTCGTGCAGTGAGCGAACCTTTGCCTTGCGGCAGGTCGGCGAACATCGACAGGTCAATCCCGGCGCAAAACCCGCGCCCTTCGCCCGACAGCACGACACATCGCACCTCGCCCGATCCCGCCAGTTGCGCCGCGGCATCAATCAGCCCAGCGAACATGAGCCGGTCGAGCGCATTGAGCTTGTCGGCGCGCGACAGCTGCACATGGGCAACGCCGCTATCTGGCATAGTTGTGGTCACACGCGGCAATTCGGCCATTGCGCTCTCCCGATTGACGCTCATCCCGGCGGTTCCCTGAGCAGGCTCTGGTGGACAGCCAGTGCCAGAGGAAAGTCTTCGTCGAACGTCTGATCGGCGAAATGTGGGGCTGGCGAAGGCGAGTCACTATCTTCTGTTTGCAGCCGATAGCAACCGTCGATCGTTGTCTGCACCATCCATTCCAGCCCGACGGACGCCAGTTTGGCCCGCAGCCTGTAGACGTGAACGGCGAGGCTGTTGGTCTCGGGCACATAGGCCATGCGCCAGACATCGCGGATCAGCGCCTTTTTTGCGACCGCCACGCCGGGGTTGTCCGACAATCGCCACATCAGCGCGAACTCGCGCGGATGCAGACTGAGCCGGCGACCTTGTGCGAAGGCGTCGCGGGCGAACAGGTCAAGCTTCAATCCGCCGAACTGGCGAATCCGCGGCAGGCTTTCGGCCTGGGCGGCAATGCGCAGCACGCGCGCCTCGATCTCGTGCAGGTTGGTTGTCGATGCGGTGACATCACCGAACCCATGGCGCAGCAACCGCGCGCGCGCGTTCTCGTCGTCGACGCCGATCAGCAGGATCAGGCTGCGCAGCGGCGCAAATCGCCAGTCGCTCAGCTCGCGCCACTGTTCCTCGTCGAGCGTGTCGAGTTGCGCGAGCGCGGGATGACGGTGCACATCATCTTCGCCAGTGGCGCTTTCGATCAGGGTCCAGCCGAATTGCCGCAGATCCATGGAACGCGGAATGGACTTGGCGGAAAGCCAGCGAAACAGGCGCAAGTCGGACCCCTTCCCGCGTCATGCGGTATCTCTGCGGTCAGCATGACTGCAAGCACCTCGCGCCGCGCCCAGCGGCGGGTGGCTCTCCCAGTAACCCCAGCTGGTCTGTCCGCCTGACAGGTTTTCTAGCGCGGGCAATGGTTCGCGCAAACAGGGTAAATACGTGGCAAGACCAGAATTTCAGTTCCAGGGTGCTGCAATCTTTTCAGCAGTGTACCCAGCGCGCCCATTTCTTGTGCGTTGCAACAAGGGGCGATCGGGCTTAAGCAGACGCATGCAATTCACGGCCGATCGCTTGCTCCTTTTCGGGGCAACAGGTGACCTCTCCCAGCGCATGCTTCTGCCGTCGCTTTTTGCGCTCGATGTCGACAAGCGGTTGTCTGACAGCCTGACGATTGTGGGCACGGCGCGCTCGCAGCTCGATCAGTCGGCATTCCGCAATTTCGCGCGCGAGGCGCTCGACAAGTTCCTGCCGCCGAACCGGCGCGGATCCTATGCCCATTTTCTCAACCGGCTGGACTACCATCCGCTCGATGCCAGCCAAACCGAAGGCTTCGCCGCCCTTGCCGAGAAAGTGGGCAAGCCCGAGCAGGGTCTCGCCATATTCCTGTCGACGGCACCGAACCTGTTCGAGCCGACAATTGCAGGGCTTGCGGCAAGCGGTCTTGCTGGCGAACGCACGCGCATCGGGCTGGAAAAGCCGCTGGGCACTGATCTGGAATCGAGCCGCCACATCAACGATGCCGTCGCCTCAGCTTTCTCCGAAGACCGAATATTCCGCATTGATCACTATCTGGGCAAGGAAACCGTCCAGAACCTGCTGGCGCTGCGGTTTGGCAACCTGCTGTTCGAGCCGCTGTGGAATGCGGCGCATATCGATCACGTCCAGATAACGGTGGCTGAGACTGTGGGCCTTGAAGGCCGGGTGGAGTTCTATGATGGGGCCGGGGCCCTGCGCGACATGGTCCAGAACCACATGCTGCAATTGCTTGCGTTGGTGGCAATGGAGCCGCCGGCCAGCTATGAAGCAACTGCGGTGCGCGATGAAAAGGTCAAAGTGCTGCGCTCTTTGCGCCTGATCAGTCCGGAGGAGACAGTCACCGGGCAATATCAGGCCGGCGCCATCGCCGGGGCGGCGGTGCCGGGTTATGCCGATGAACTCGGCCACTCTTCCACGACCGAGACTTTCGTTGCGATCAAGGCGCATATCGACAACTGGCGCTGGAAAGGCGTGCCGTTCTATTTGCGCACAGGCAAACGCATGCCCAATCGCAAGACCGAGATATTCATCCAGTTCAAGCGCGTGCCGCACTCGATCTTCGCTGGGCAGGGCGCGCGCAGCGAGCCGAACAGTCTGCTCATCGGCATCCAGCCGGAGGAAAACATCCGCCTGTCGCTGATGGCCAAGGTTCCTGGACTGGACCGGGAAGGGCTGCGGCTGCGGCCAGTACCGCTCGACATTTCAATGGCTGATGCCTTTGCCGGGCCAATGCGGCGCATTGCCTATGAGCGGCTGCTGCTCGATCTGATCGAAGGCGACCAGACGCTGTTCGTCCGCCGTGACGAAGTGGAGGCACAGTGGGACTGGATCGATGCGATCCGGGCGAGCTGGGAAGTGCACGGAGTCACGCCAAAGACCTACACGGCAGGCAGCTGGGGGCCGACTGCAGCCATCGCGCTGGCTGAGCGCGATGGCGTGACCTGGCATGAATGACGTGAGGCACAAGGCATGACCCGGCTCCATCCCGCAATCGAACGCGTAACTGCGCGCATCATCGAAAAGTCCCGCACCAGCCGCGCGCGCTATCTCGACCTCATGGCGCGCGAAGGTGATGCCCACGGCAATCGTACCTTCCTTTCCTGCTCCAACCTCGCGCATGGCTTTGCCGCGGCGGAAAGTGACAAGCCCTCCATTGTCTCGGGCGGGCCGAACCTTGGCATCGTCACGGCTTACAACGACATGCTGTCGGCCCATCAGCCCTATGGCCGCTACCCGGAAACGATGAAGCTCTATGCCCGCGAAGTCGGCGCAACCGCGCAAGTGGCGGGCGGCGTCCCGGCCATGTGCGACGGGGTGACGCAGGGGCAGGACGGCATGGAACTGTCACTGCTCAGCCGCGACATCATTGCCATGTCGACTGTCATCGCCATGAGCCACGCCATGTTCGATGGCATGGCCTGCCTTGGCATTTGCGACAAGATCGTGCCCGGCCTCGTCATTGGCGCGCTGCGCTTCGGTTTCCTGCCTGCAATCTTCGTGCCTTCCGGGCCGATGCCTTCGGGCCTTGCCAACCGCGAGAAGCAGAAAGTCCGTCAGCGCTACGCCGAAGGCAAAGCCACGCGCGCCGAATTGCTGGAAAGCGAAAGCGCGTCTTATCACAGCCCCGGCACTTGCACGTTCTATGGCACGGCCAATTCCAATCAGATGATGATGGAGCTGATGGGGCTGCATGTTCCGGGCGCCTCGTTCGTTCCGCCCAATACTCCGCTGCGCTCTGCATTGACGCGGGCGGCAGTGCACCGGCTGGCGGAGATTCGCCGCGACGGCAGCGATCCCCGGCCGATGGCGCGGGTTGTCGATGAAAAGGCACTGGTCAATGCCTGCGTCGGCCTGCTGGCGACGGGCGGTTCGACCAATCATGCGATCCATTTGCCGGCCATGGCCCGCGCGGCGGGCGTCCATATCGACTGGGCCGATCTCGACGAACTTTCCGCCGCCGTGCCGCTGATTGCGCGGGTCTATCCCAACGGCGAAGGCGATGTGAACCATTTCCACGCTGCGGGCGGCATGGGCTTTGTCGTGCGGCAGCTGCTCGATGCGGGCCTGATCCATGGCGACGTGCTCACGGTCGCGGAGGGCGGCATGGCAGCCTATGCCGACGAGCCGTTCCTTGACGAGGGCGGCACGCTCGCCTGGCGGCCGGCACCGGCGGAACCGGGCGATCCCGCAATGCTCGGCCCGGTTTCCGCGCCGTTCCTGCCTGATGGCGGCATGCGGCTGGTTTCGGGAAATCTTGGGCGTGCAACGTTCAAGACGAGCGCCGTCGATTCCTCCCGCTGGACGATTGAAGCGCCCGCGCGCGTGTTTGACAGTCAGGATGGCGTCGCCGCCGCATTCAAGGCGGGCGAGCTGGACCGCGATGTCGTGGTCGTCGTGCGCTTTCAGGGCCCCAGAGCGAATGGCATGCCGGAGCTGCACAAGCTGACCCCGCCGCTGGGCGTTTTGCAGGACCGTGGTTTCAAGGTTGCGCTGGTCACGGATGGCCGCATGTCAGGCGCATCGGGCAAAGTACCCTCGGCAATTCACGTCTGCCCCGAGGCGCTCAATGCCGGGCCGCTGGCACTGCTGCGCGACGGGGATATTGTGCGGCTGTGTGCCAATGAGGGCCGGCTGGAAACCACGGCAGACCTGTCTGGCCGGACCAGCGCGCCGCCCCCGCCGCCTGTTGCGGGCACCGGGCGCGAACTGTTCGGCGTGCTGCGCGCGCATGCTCCCGATGCCGAACATGGTGCATCGGCCATGCTGCTGGACGTTTAGAATCTGATGACAAGTTATTGAACACCTCGTCATTGCTTCGCTCCGCTCGCAATGACTATTAAGAGGTGAGTGCTTGCGCGGATTTTCAGCGGCGGCGAAATATCACGGTCAGATTGTTGGCCGGCATTACAACCTGTCGCACCAGCGTAAGCCCATACATCCTTGCGCAATGACCCACTTCCTGCAGCAGCCGCAGCCCCCAGGCGGGATTGCGCTGCCGGAGATCGGCATCGAACGCGGCATTGCTGGGTTCCAGCACGTGCCCGATGCGGCGGAACGGACCGTAGAGCACGAGCGGCGCCCCCCTGGGCAGAATGCGCCCCGCGCCGCGCATCAGGCCTTCAGTGGCCTCCCACGGGCTGATATGCAGCATATTGATGCAAAGCATCGCATCGGCGCTGGTGACAGGCCAATCGCTTGCCGATGCGTCCAGTGCGACGGGCGGCAAGAGGTTGTCCAGAGCGCATGAATCCCGCCAGGCCGCGATCGAGGCGAGCGCGTTGGGATCCGGATCGCTCGGCTGCCAGGTCAGTCGGGGCAGCTCGCGGGCGAAATGGCAGGCATGCTCTCCGGTGCCGCTTGCCAGTTCGAGAACCAGCCCTTCCTTCGGCAGAAACTTGCGCAGCACACCCAGGATCGGATCACGGTTGCGCACGGTGGCAAGTGCGGTGAGCCGCAGGTCGGCCTGGCCCGATTGCCTTGGGGGATTGCTGTCCATCTGTCTGTGACCTAACGGCTCACACAGTCATTTCAATCCCAGCCAATATATTCGGAGTCGTTCATGGTCCCCCGTTATGCCCGCCCCGCGATGACCGCGATCTGGGAAGCCGAAGCGCGCTATCGCATCTGGTTCGAGATCGAGGCGCACGCGACTGACAAGATGGGCGAGCTCGGCGTGGTGCCGGTCAGTGCCGGCAAGGCTCTGTGGGACTGGTGGAAGAACGAGCCGAAGATCGATGTCGCCGCAATCGACGCGATCGAGGCCGTGACCAAGCACGACGTGATCGCTTTCCTTGACTGGGTGGCGCAGCAGGTCGGGCCAGAAGCCCGCTTCATGCATCAGGGCATGACCAGCTCCGACGTGCTCGACACCACGCTTTCGGTGCAGCTGGCCCGCGCGGCGGACATTCTGCTGGAAGATCTCGATGGCCTGCTCACCGCGCTGAAACGCCGCGCCGAGGAACACAAGTATACACCCACTATCGGCCGCAGCCACGGCATCCATGCCGAGCCGACGACCTTCGGCATCAAGCTGGCCGAAGCCTACGCTGAATTTTCGCGCTGCAAGCTGCGCCTCGCCAATGCCCGCGCCGAAATTGCCACCTGCGCGATTTCCGGCGCGGTGGGCACATTCGCCAATATCGATCCCTCGGTCGAGGCCTATGTCGCCGAGAAGCTCGGCCTCGCCATCGAGCCGGTATCGACCCAGGTCATCCCGCGCGACAGGCATGCCATGTTCTTCGCCACGCTGGGCGTGATCGCCAGTTCGATCGAGCGCCTCGCCACCGAAGTGCGCCACTTGCAGCGCACCGAAGTGCTGGAGGCAGAAGAATATTTCTCGCCCGGCCAGAAGGGCTCGTCAGCCATGCCGCACAAACGCAATCCGGTGCTGACCGAAAACCTCACCGGGCTATCGCGCGTGGTGCGCTCGGCTGTCACTCCGGCGCTGGAAAACGTGGCGCTGTGGCATGAGCGCGACATTTCCCACTCCTCGGTCGAACGGTTCATTGGCCCCGACGCGTGCATCACGCTGGATTTCGCGCTGGCGCGGCTGACGGGCGTGGTCGACAAGTTGTTGGTCTATCCGGATCGCATGCAGAAGAATCTCGACCGTATGGGCGGGCTCGTCCACTCGCAGCGCGTCTTGCTGGCGCTGACACAGGCCGGTCTCAGCCGCGACGATTCCTATCGTCTCGTCCAGCGCAACGCGATGAAGGTCTGGGAAAGCGACGGCCAGCTTTCGCTGCTCGAACTGCTCAAGGCCGATCCCGAAGTCAGCGCGGCGCTCAGCGCGGCCGAACTCGAAGACAAGTTCAACCTTGATTACCACTTCAAGGCTGTCGACCACATCTTCGAGCGCGTTTTCGGAAAATAGGCGCGGCCTTCCCTTGACCGGAATTCCCGCCTAGCATCGGTCCAAGACTATAGGTTGCGAGCGAGGTTGCCATGCAGATCATCCGAACGGCCGTGTGGGTGCTGGTGCTCGTTGCGCTGGCGTTGTTCTCGTTCAACAACTGGAATCCGGTGGAAGTGAAAATCTGGGAGGGTTTGATCTTCGAAACCAAGCTGCCCGCGCTAGTGCTGTTTTCCTTTCTGCTGGGTCTGTTGCCGATGTGGCTCCTGTCCAAGGCAGGCAAATGGCGGCTCAACCGGCGGATCAATGCGCTGGAAAATTCCGTCCTCGCCAACAGTCCCGCGCCGCCGCTCGCCACGACCACCCAGCTCGATGCCGCAGTAGCAGCCAATGAAAGCCTGAAATCCTGACATGAGCAATCCGATCTATCTTGCCCTCGACGTTCCCCGGCTCGATGCCGCCGAAGCCCTCGTGCGCAAGGTCAAGGGCCATGTCGGCGGGATCAAGCTGGGGCTCGAATTCTTCTGCGCGCATGGCCATCACGGGGTGCTGGAGATTCACAAGCACGGGCTGCCGATCTTTCTCGATCTCAAGCTGCATGACATTCCCAACACCGTCGCTGCCGCGATGCAGGCGATCCACATGCTCGAACCGGCGATTGTCACAGTTCACGCTGCCGGCGGTCGGGCGATGATGGAAGATGCCAAGGCTGCGGCGGGAGAGCGCTGCAAGGTCGTCGCTGTGACTGTGCTGACCAGCCTTGACGAGGCTGATCTTGCCCGCACCGGCGTCAAGGGCGATCCGCACGAGCAGGCGCTGCGGCTGGCGGAACTGGCGCGCGAGGCACAGCTTGATGGCATTGTCTGTTCGGGCCATGAAGTCGCCGCGATCCACAAGCAGTGGAAAGACGGTTTTCTTGTCGTCCCGGGCTTGCGCCCCGCCAATGGCAATCTCGCTGACCAGAAGCGCACGGTCACGCCATCGCAAGCGCGCAATGCCGGGGCAAGCGTGCTCGTCATCGGCCGTCCGATTTCCCGTGCCGAAGATCCCGCTGCAGCGGCGAGGGCGATCGAAGCCACCTTGTGATCGGCTTCCACGAATGCGGAACCAACCGAGACATCACGCATTCATCTGGTGAGCCGCAGGGGATTTCACGCGGGCAATTGTTGCGCCGACGTTGCGCACTTTCGCACCAGGAAAGGATTTTTCATGAAGCGACAGTTTAAAGCGGCGCTTGCACTGGCAGCGGTACAGGCTGTTCTTTTGCCGGCAGTCGCCTCCGCGCAGCAAGTCGGACCGACTCCAGTCATGGCGCCGGGCAGCACTTTGCTCACCCTGACTGGCGAAGGGCGGGCGGAGCGCGCGCCGGATATCGCCCAGTTCAATGCCGGCGTCTCGAGCACTGGACCCAATGCCGCCGCGGCGCTTGCTGCCAATGCAGCGGACATGAACCGCGTCATCGCCGCGCTGAAACGCGCCGGCATTGCCGACAAGGACATCCAGACCAGCAATCTCAGTCTGAACCCGGTCTATGCGCCGCAGCGGCGTCTACCCGATGGCACGGTCGAGCCAGAGCAGCCGCGCATCATTGGCTATCAGGTCAGCAACACCGTCAACGTGCGCCAGCGCAGGCTGGCTGACTACGGCAAGGTTATCGACACGCTCGTCACGGCCGGGGCCAATCAGGTCAATGGACCCAGCTTCGAAATCGACAAGCCCGATGCGGCGCTGGCGGAAGCGAGAACCGCCGCGCTCGCGAAGGCGCGGGCGACGGCTAACCTCTATGCCGCTGCTGCGGGCATGCGGGTGGTGCGCATTCTGACAATTGCGGAATCGGGCGGATATGCCCCGCAGCCCATGTTCCGCCAATATGCCATGGCCGCCGGCGCGCCGCCTCCGCCGCCTCCGCCTTCACCAGTAATGCCCGGCGAAGTGTCACTCGCAATGAACGTAACAGTGCAATTCGAACTCGCGCCTTGAGCTGACTGTCAGGCCGGATCGGCACAGATACGGTATTCGACCGGCGCGAAACCGCCGGGGCCATCGCGCCAGAAGCCGACCTTGCCCTGCGCAATAATGGCCCAGGTGCGGCCATCGCCGCTGGCGTGTTCGCAGTCAGTGGCGGAAGGCAAGGGGTGCCCCTGCGGGTGCGAGTGGTAATAGCCCAGCAGTTCGGGTTCGCTGCTGCGCGCGGCGCGGTGCGCGGCGAACAGCGCGGCGGGATCGATCTCGAAATGGCGGGCGGGATCGGCGGCAATGTTCCGGGCGGGACGGGCTTCCAGAACGCGGCCAGACCGCCCGAGCAGTAGGCCGCAGCACTCATTGGGCGCGGCCAATGCCGCTTCCCTGAGCAGTGTTGCAATCGTGCCACTTGTCACTTCGATCTCCATACCCATCTGCCTAGCAATGGAGCAGGGGGAAAGCATCATCGAAGGCGTAATCGCCTCCGGCGGGGAGCGGCTCGACAAGGCGCTGGCCCTGGCGAGCGGCCTATCGCGCGAGCGTGTCAAGGCGCTGCTGGGCGAAGGGCGGATCACGCTTGGCGGAAAACCGGCCCTGCAGGCTTCGACCAAACCGGATGAGGGCACGCCTTTCCGCATCGTCGTCCCCCAAGCCATCCCTGCCGAAGCCGTGGCGCAGGATATCGCGCTGACAATCGCTTATGAGGACGATGATCTGATTGTCGTCGACAAGCCTGCAGGACTGGTTGTCCATCCGGCAGCGGGCAATGCCGATGGCACGCTGGTCAACGCACTGCTGCATCATTGCCGGGGCCAGCTTTCCGGCATCGGCGGCGTCGCCCGCCCGGGCATTGTCCACCGCATCGACAAGGATACCTCGGGCCTTCTCGTCGTCGCCAAGAGCGATGCCGCGCACGAAGGGCTGGCAAAGCAGTTTGCCGATCACTCAATCGAGCGCGCATATTTAGCGATAGCTGCTGGCCGGCCCAATCCGACATCGGGCACAGTGCGCGGCAACATTGCCCGCTCGGCCACCGACCGCAAGAAAATGGCCCTGGTGGGCGAAGGGCGCAATGGTCAGACACGGGGCAAGCATGCGGTTACGCACTACCGCATGCTGGAGGCTCTTGGCGCTGCCTCGCTGGTCGAGTGCCGACTCGAGACTGGCCGCACGCATCAGGTTCGCGTTCATCTTGCATCCATTGGCCATGCGCTATTGGGCGACCCGGTTTATGGGCGAACACCAGCCAATCTTCGGCCTCTGCTTGGCCGACTCGACTTTCGCCGGCAGGCGCTTCACGCCGCCCGCCTCGGCTTCATACATCCTTGTTCCGGCGAGAAAATCTCGCTTTCGAGCGATCTGCCTGACGACATGCAGCGTCTTGTCATCGAATTACGGAACACAAGCTGAACTTCCTGTGTTATTAGAAGTGCCATGTGGCGGCCACCGGGGGATGCCTTTAAAGGGTCTCTTAACGGCCAGCCGACAATGAAAGGACGGTCGATTCGAAATGCCCCAAGCCAAGACACGCCTTCCCGCGAAACGCGACCGGAGCACAGCTATGCTCGCGCCCACACTTGGCGGTGAAGCCGGGCTGAATGCCTACCTTGCCGAGATCAAGAAGTTCCCGATCCTTGCGCCCGAGCAGGAATACATGCTCGCCAAGCGCTTTCAGGAACATCAGGATCCCGATGCTGCGCGCCAGCTGGTCACCAGCCACTTGCGCCTCGTTGCCAAGATCGCAATGGGATACCGCGGCTATGGCCTGCCGGTTTCCGAGCTGATCTCCGAGGGCAACATCGGCCTGATGCAAGGCGTCAAGAAATTCGAGCCCGATCGCGGCTTCCGTCTGGCCACTTATGCAATGTGGTGGATCAAGGCCTCGATTCAAGAGTTCATCCTGCGCAGCTGGTCGCTGGTGAAAATGGGCACCACGGCAGCCCAGAAGAAGCTGTTCTTTAATCTGCGGCGGATGAAGAAGAATCTCGACGCCTACGAGGATTCCGATCTTCACCCCGATGATGTGAAGACCATTGCGACCAAGCTTGGCGTGTCCGAGGCGGAAGTGGTCAACATGAACCGCCGGATGATGCTGGGAGGCGATGCCAGCCTCAATGTGTCGCTCCGCGATGATGGCGAGGGCCAGTGGCAGGATATTCTTGCGGACGACAATCCCTTGCAGGACGAAACTGTGGCCGAGGCGGAAGAAGCTGGCCTGCGCCATGCACTTCTGGCCGAAGCCATGGCCGACCTCAATGAACGCGAACGCCACATTCTCGTCGAGCGCAGGCTGATCGAAGAGCCCAAGACGCTCGAGGAACTCAGCCAGGTCTACAATGTCAGCCGCGAACGGGTCCGCCAGATCGAAGTGCGCGCGTTCGAAAAGCTGCAGAAGGCCATGCTGCGGATTGCGAATGATCGCAGGCTCCTTCCGGCGCTGTCCTGAGCGCGCGACATAAGGCGATTCCCTCGCTGATCGCGATGTTGTAGGCTCGCGGCAATGGCGCGAACCATTCCATCTCCCTTGCGCCCGGGCCGCTTCGGCCCGGTGCGCCGCGTCTGGCAGTGGCTGGTTCGCGCAGTCGTTATTTTCGTCGTGGTGAGCATTGCCATGACCGCGATTTACCGCGTCGTTCCGCCGCCCGTCACTTTGACCATGCTGCTCGACCCGAATGGCTTCGACAAGGACTGGACTTCGCTGTCGCGAATAGACCGAAACATGGTCGCTGCCGTAATTGCCGGGGAAGACGCCAAATTTTGCGAGCACAGCGGATTTGATTCCGAAGCGATCGAAAATGCGATGGAGCGCAACGCGCGGGGCGGCAGGCTGCGCGGGGGCTCGACCATCAGCCAGCAGACCGCCAAGAACGTGTTCCTGTGGCAAGGCACCGGCTGGAGCCGCTACTTGCGCAAAGGGCTGGAGACCTGGTTCACGTTCCTGATCGAGACGCTGTGGGACAAACGGCGGATCATGGAAGTCTATCTCAACGTCGCCGAGACCGGAATTGGTACCTACGGCGTTGAGGCCGCGTCACAACGCTATTTCAGGCACTCAGCGGCGCAGCTGTCCCGCGTCGAGGCGGCGCGGATTGCCGCCGCCTTGCCGAGCCCGAAAAAACGGGCGGTTGTCGGGGCCAAAGGCTTCACCCGCCGGCACGGCAACGTAATTGCCGCGCGCAGCGGTGTGGTCAGGAGCAGCGAACTCGACGGCTGCGTCTATGATTAGGAGTCAGCTTCCGAGATCGGTTGCCGTGAGCGTATAGCCGCCATCGGTTTCGCCAATGCCGAAGCTCTTGATGCGAACCAGCAACTGGCCGGTGCTGCGTGCAGTAAAGTTCAGCTTTTCGGTGCCGCTGGTGCCATCATCCTGTGACTTGATGTCGGCATAGCCGGCATCGGGCTTGTCGTTGCCGTCTTCCGATTCAACCGGGTTGGGGAGGCCAATGCCAACCACCCCGTCATAGGGCGCGGTGAGATCGAGGCGATAGGAGTGACCGGCCACGACCGGCAGGACATAAAGCTTGATGTCGTCGCCACCTGTCAGGCGTCCGGCAACTTGCGTGCCGATGTTGAGCCTGACAGGGGCAGGCGGCGGCGGCGGGGCTTCGGAGCGCGCGAGGCTAAGCTGGAATTCGCCCGGATCTTCCGACAGCGAATCGACTTGCACATAGTAAGTGCCCGTCACCGGCAGCTTGCGGCGGATCATCGGGTTGAGGCCGTCACTGTCGTCATTCTCGGCGATCTTGGCATAGTCGCCTGCCTTGTCCGGCCCCGCCAGGCGCAGCACCGTGTCTTTTTCCGACTTGGCCTTCAGCATGACCCATTGCCCGGCTGTTCCGGCAAAGGAAAAGACCATCGGCGCACCCGAAGAGGTGATACCTTTCTGCTCGCCTGGCAGCACGGCCGAAACGACCGGCGCTGGCGTACTGCCTCCGGCGCGGCGCCGCACCAGAATCTCGCGCGGTTCGTCGCTGGACGTGACGGCAATGGTGTAGCGTCCAGCGCGCGGGGCGACGAAGCGCAGGCGTTCGCCGTCCGTCGTGGTGACAGTGCTGCCGCCTTTCTCGAAGACCTCTCCGGGCTGCGGCGACAGGACCGCGCCTGCGGCATCGCAGATCTTAAGCGCGCGCGGCGCGGCATTGGCGGAGCCTTCACCATGCTCGTGATCGTCTTCATCGTCATCGCCAGTGGTCAGTCGGGCGGCGGGCTTGAGGCTGGCAAGATCGACAATGACGCCTTCGTTTGCGGCAAGATCGACGGCAAATGCGCGGGCGCCGCCGGGAGCCACTTCGGACACCGTGCCAACCGAAACGCTGGCCGTACCCGGCGAGGGGCAAGTGGCGGCCTGGGCCTGGGCAATGGGCGCGAGAGCGGCGGCGGCAAGAAGCGCAACGGCGCGGCGGCAATGCTGTGTAATCATGGATCGGCTCCCCCTGGACCAAGTGGGGCGATCATGCCCCCATGGACAGATAAAGCCAAGTCCCATGAATGCTTGATTAAAACGGGGGAAGGATCTGGCCTTCCCCCATTACCGTTTGCGGTGCCAATTACTCAGAAGCTGAAACGAACCCCGATGCGGATCGTATAGAGCGACTGGCTGGGATAGACTGCGTCAGCTGGATCAGTGAACTGCTGTGTTCCGTTCACTGACACGGTCTGATTGGGAGTGTAGCGATATTGCACGCATGGCTGACCTGCGTTGGCAGCCGCGGCGGCACCGGGCGAAGTGCCGGTGGGAACGGCGCTCGTCAGGCAGGAAACCTGCACCGGCGCAACCGCATAAGGGAACGCATATTCGCGCACCTGGCCCCAATTGCGGTTGAGCAGGTTGGTGAAGTTCTCGATGTCGGCAAAGAGTTTGAGCTTCGAGCGACCGATCAACGGAATTTCCTGCGAGATGCTGAGGTCGATCTTCGTCACCCAGTTCGAGCGGAAGGCGTTGCGCGGGGCGATCTGCCCGCGATACTGGGCCAGGCCGCTGCGGTTAACGAAGTCGTCGAACAGGGCCGCATTGGTGGCATTGTCGAACGAGACTTTGGGATCGTTAATCCCAGTCGGCACGTAAAGCAGATAACGGCTCTGCTCGCGCGTGCCGGGATTGACGACGCCGAAGACCGTGGAGCGACTGGCCGTGTCGCGCATGGTGAAGCTGTAGGGATGGCCCGTGCGGGTTTCACCGAACAGGGTGAGCGTGGTCTTGTTGTCGCCAAAGAAAGCGTGGCTGTAGGAAAGGTCGAACTTGATGGCGTTGTCGACCTGATCGTTGCTGGTGCCATAGGCCGGACCATTGCCATCGATCGAAACGCCCGCGCCATAGTTCGAAGTGGCGGTCGATGATGTCGCCGGGTTGTCGTCCTTGATATTGGCGTGGGTATAGCTGACGCCAGCGTTCAGCCCGAAGTCAAAGTCCTTCCTTGCACGCAGCACGAAGAAGATGCCGCGGCCTTTGGTGGAATTGGTGAGGAAGATGTCGGCATTGCTGTCGGAAAATGACGTCAGCGGCGTGTAACGCGTGCGGCCGTCAGGCGTCAGCGTGCCATTGGCCTGGACGCGCAAATCGCGGAAATAGACTTGTTGCAGCACCCGCGAATAGAGCACGTCCGCGCCGAGTTCCCAGCCCGAACCCAGGAACCCTAGCCGGTCCGGCGTCCAGTCGGCCGACAGCGTCGTGCGCAGCTGACGCGGCAGTTTGAAGTTGGGATCGAGCGCGTTGGTCGGCGCAGTGGGCGACAGGGCAACCGCGCCCAGCACCGCATTGGCCACGGCGGGAATGGCCGCGCCATTGACGCCGCTCAGGATGGCTGCGCCGCTGGCGTTGTTGTAGGTGCCGTTGTTAAGTTGCTGGATGTCGATGGCATTTGTCAGCACGCCAGTGTTCGAGAAGCTGTTCGACACATAGACGTCAGGCGTGCCACCGGCGAAAACGCCAATACCGCCGCGGAAGTTCAGCTCGCGCGTCGGCTTGAACGTGAATGCGAGGCGAGGCTGTAGCGCGCCCAGTCCGTTGACGAAACGCGTGTTGTCGAAGCCATAGCGGCTGGCGAAAACGGTGTTGAGCACCGGCCGGCTACTGCCGCCGTAGAAGTCATAACGCAGGCCGAGATCGACATTCAGCGTATCGCTGATCCGCCAGCTGTCCTGAATACCTAGCGTATAGGCCTGATAGGTGAATGTCGCTGCCGCATCATCGGCGTTGAACGTGACCGGATTGGTCTGGTAGCGGAACCGCTGCGCATTGCGCGCCTGGAAATCTGCGATTGAATCAAAGTAATAGTAGCCGGATGAGCGCTGCACGAACGAGTTGAATGACTTGGTGTGCTGGAACTCGAAGAAAGCCTTTACGTCGTGCTCACCCAGCTTGAGCCGACCTTGCAGCATGCCGCCCCAGCTTTCCACGCGCAGGGCATTGGTCTGGCGCGAAATGTCCGGGCCGAATGAAACAGTAGCAGCGGTCGACGGGCAGTTGATGCTGGCGGAACTGGCTGCGCCGACATCGCCTCGGTCGGAGGTCGGCGCGGTGCAGATCGCCATTTCTGCAAAGCCGCGGCCAAGCACGGGATCCTGACCGCGCACGTAATTCTTGTAAAAGCCGCGCGCCTCGGTCGAGAACTTGTCGCTCCAGTCGGAATTCAGCTGGATGACGCCTGTGTGCAGCTTGTTGCTCTTGTAATAGCTGTTCGACAGCAGGCCGAGCCCACCCGGCGCAGTGACGATTGTGTTCGCCGTGTTGTCGATGACGGAATCCTTGGCATACATGTACGTTGCCGAGGCGCGTTGGGTTGAAGATATGTTCCAGTCGAGCCGCGCCACGAGTCGGTCGTCACTGTCGCCGTTGCTCTTGGCCACGCCGCCGGTGTCATAGTTGTAAGTGGTCTTGGCGATCTGGGTGATCTGATCGACTTGCGCCTGTGTCAGTGTGGGGACTGCCTGACCCGCATTGTTGTCGCCCGGCCCTTGCGGCAGCGGACGGCTGGCACGAAGCCGTTCGGCAGAGACCATGAAGAACAATTTGTCCTTGATGATCGGGCCTGAAATTTCTGCGCCGAAATTCTTGTAGGTGTAGTTCGGCAGGACCACGTTGCCAGTCGGGATGTTTGGCCCCGGCTTGGTGCGTTTGCCGTTGAGTTCGTCGGAACTGTAGGCAAAGAAGCCAGTGCCCTGCCAGTCGTTCTTGCCCGAGCGCAGCACGATGTTGATTGAGCCACCCTGAAAATTGCCCTCGCGGACGTCGAACGGCGCGACTTTGGCCTGGAACTGGCCAATGGCGTCGATTGGAATGGGCGAGCGGCGGCTGGGGAGGCCGTCGGGATTGATGCCAAAGCTGTCGCTGATCGCCACGCCGTCGACCGTAAAGCGGTTATAGCGCGGGTTCTGGCCGGCAAAAGAGATTGCCCGGTCGCCCGTAGGTGTATCATCAAGGCGGGCAAATGGATCGCGGCGCGACAAGTCGCGGATGTCGCGGTTAGTGCTCACCGCACTGGCGATCGCCTCGGTATCGAGCACGGTCGCGGGACCCTGACTGATCGAGCCAGCACCTTTGATCCGCGCGGCAGAAACCACGATTTCGGTGCCACCTGACGAAGCCGAATCAAGGTCGATCGGCAGTTCGTAGGCCTGCGTCAGCACTGTCACGACATCCGTAACGCGTGTCGAGCCAATGCCCGGCGCCGTGACTGTGACCGTATAGTTGTCGCCCGCGCTCAGGCCCGAGACAGTGAAGCTGCCCGATGGTTCGGTAATGACCGTGCTTTTCGCACCTGTCTGCGTGTCGTAAATCTCGACAGTGGCGCCGCCCACGGGCGCGCCGGCATTGGTGACTGTGCCGCGAATGGTGGATGTGGTTTCCTGCGCGGCTGCCGGTGTTGCCAAGGCACAAGCCATTGATAGGCAGGCGGCGGATGCGGCAAGATAGAAGCGGAACTGCATGGCATTATCCCTCATAACAAACCGGCCGCTGGGGCCTGGCGAGGCGCGGGAGCGCCTGATTGCTGATAATGGACGAAATATCGCGAGCTGGGTGATGGCCCCAGCGACTTCCCCCGCCGCATCAGGCCATGACCCGGCAAGTTACTTACAAATATGACAGGAGCAAGTCGGTGCTCGCCGAATCCTGGCAATCAGGAGTTGGTCGGCCTCGCCGCGCGCGCGATTCTTGCTGCGCTGCGACATATGTGCAACAGCCGCATTCATGAGCGCGGAACATCAGCATCACGGCCATGACCATGGCGATGAACCTGGTCATGGCCTTGGCCACAGTGATAGTCACAGTCACGGTCACAGCCACGCTCATGGCGGCGGCGGCCGCGCTTTTGCCCTGGCGATTGGCCTCAACACCTGCTTCGTGGCGGCGGAAGTCGCGGCAGGCATTATCAGCGGTTCGGTCGCGCTCATCGCCGATGCCGGCCACAACCTGTCCGACGTGCTCAGCCTCGTGCTCGCCTGGGCGGCAAGCCGGCTGGCCCAGCGCCCGCCATCGGCCCGCTATACCTACGGGCTCAAGAGTTCGTCGATTCTGGCAGCGATTGCCAATTCGGCGCTGATCTGGATCGCGCTGGGCGCGATTCTGGTCGAGACCTTGCGGCGACTGGCTGACCCGGCACCCGTTGCCGGGACGACCATGATGCTCGTCGCAGGCATCGGCATTGTCGTGAACGGTGCCAGCGCCATGCTGTTTGCCGCTGGCCGCGCGAATGACCTCAACCTGCGCGCCGCGTTTCAGCATCTCGCGGCGGATGCGGCAGTGTCTGCCGGCGTCGTTCTTGCGGGATTGGGCGTGATGCTGACTGGTCAGCGCTGGATCGATCCGGTGACCTCGCTGATCATTGTCGCAGTGATTGGCTGGGGAAGCTGGGGCCTGCTGCGCGATTCGGTGCGAATGGGCATGTTGGCTGTGCCGGACCGGATTGACGAGAGCGCAGTGCAGGCATTTCTTGCCGGGCAAGCAGGCGTCAGCGCGGTGCATGATCTGCACATCTGGCCGATGAGCACCACGGAAACCGCACTCACCGCCCATATTGTCATGCCCGCCGGCCACCCCGGCGATGTATTCCTGCGCGGCCTGTCGGATGAATTGCATCGGCGCTTTGCCATCGGCCATCCTACCTTGCAGATTGAGACGGGTGCCGAAGAGGCATGCGCGCTGGAAAGCGCGGCAATCGTATGAGGGCGTATTAGCGGGCAGGAGCAAAGGATGGCGGAACAAACCTGTGAGGGCGGCTGCGGCTGCGGCTCAGTGCGCTACCAGGTGCGCGGCGAGCCCATCTTCACCAACAATTGCCATTGCACCCAGTGCCAGCACCAGACCGGCTCGACCAGCGTGGTCAACGCTTTCTTCGAGATGGAGCGGATTACCCTGCTGTCGGGCGATGTAACAGAAAGCACCTTCGTTGCCGGAAGCGGCGGAGATCATGTTGTCGTGCGCTGCAAGGCTTGCGGAACGGCCCTGTGGAGCCATTATCCGCGCATGGGTCGCAAGGGAGCCGGGGTGCGTGTGGGCACTCTGGACGAAGCCGCAGCCTTCAAGCCGGATGCGGTGATCTACGTGTCAGAGAAAATGCCCTGGGTGGCGTTGCCCGAGGGCATCCCGGCCTTCGAGAAGTACTACGATTTTGCTGAAGTCATTCCGCCCGAGCGGCTTGCGCGGCTCAGGGATCTAGGCAGGCGCCCGGACTGAACAAATTCTGTCGTCATTCCCGCGAACGCTGGAACGGCGAACCGCTACCGGTCTGAAATGGCGGCCTAAGCCGCTTCTTCCTTGCCCTTCAGCACCTGCACAGGTTCCTTGCGGCCATCGACCACGTCCTTGTCGACTACCACTTCGGAGAGGTTCTCCGTGGTCGGCAGGTCGAACATGGTGTCGAGCAGGATGCCCTCGACAATCGAGCGCAGGCCACGCGCGCCGGTTTTGCGCTCGATGGCCTTTTGAGCAATTGTTTCAAGCGCATCGTCAGTGAAAGTCAGCTGGACGTCCTCAAGCTCGAACAGCTTCTGGAACTGTTTGACCAGCGCGTTCTTCGGCTCGCTGAGGATCTTGACCAGCGCCGTAATGTCGAGGTCTTCCAGCGTCGCGATGACGGGGAGGCGGCCGACGAATTCGGGAATCAGGCCGAACTTCAGCAGGTCTTCAGGCTCTGCCTTCTGCAGCAACTCGCCCACCCGGCGCTTGTCCGGATCGGCAACATGCGCACCGAAGCCGATCGAGCGCTTTTGCAGACGGTCGGCAATGATCTTTTCCAGTCCCGCGAAAGCGCCGCCGCAGATGAACAGAATGTTGGTCGTGTCGACCTGCAGGAATTCCTGCTGCGGGTGCTTGCGGCCGCCTTGCGGAGGAACCGAGGCCGTGGTGCCTTCCATCAGCTTGAGCAGTGCCTGCTGGACGCCTTCGCCCGAAACGTCGCGGGTGATCGAAGGGTTTTCGGCCTTGCGGCTGATCTTGTCGATCTCGTCGATGTAGACAATGCCGTGCTGCGCCTTTTCGACATTGTAGTCGCTCGACTGCAGCAGCTTGAGAATGATGTTTTCAACGTCCTCGCCGACATAGCCCGCTTCAGTCAGCGTCGTGGCG
>Ga0075366_10000134_pt1 | contig 30925 bp, 30 predicted proteins | sample EndMethybrTD3031_FD_72351 | JGI IMG/M metagenome (GOLD analysis project Ga0075366, IMG submission 72351) | Populus endosphere microbial communities from Tennessee, USA - Endosphere MetaG P. TD hybrid TD303-1 | ecosystem: Host-associated > Plants > Roots > Endosphere | place: USA: Tennessee...
GTTGCACTCTGAGCCTAAAGCGGTTATGGTTATTCTATGAGCTTCAACGATTTCGACGCCTTTTTCAGTAACATGTTTGTGCATGTACTCATAACAATTATTGCGGCGCTTATCGTACAGATGATCTCGCGGCGCTTTACCGATAAGATTGTACGTCAAACAGTGCGTCGCCATTATCGCAATACTAGCCAAGCCGAGGAGCGCAAACGCGAAGATACTTTGAGTAGTGTATTCCATACGCTTGGTGCGGTAGTTATTTGGACGATTACCCTAGTTGTATTACTTTTCCAACTGCATGTTAATGTTGCCGGGTTACTTACGGGTGCTGGTGTCTTGGGTGTAGTGGTGAGCCTTGGTGCCCAGGGCGCCATAAAAGACTTTTTAGCAGGCATGTTTATTATTATGGAAAACCAACTTCGCGTGGGTGATATTGTTACGCTTAGCGCCGGTGTACCTGGTGGTGTTTCGGGTGTAGTTGAAGATGTCACGGTGCGCATTACTAAACTTCGTGATCTCGACGGCAATTTGCACATTGTACCTAACGGTTCAGCGGGAGTAATCACTAACATGACCTTTCGTTTTGCAAATGTAAACGTTGATATCCCGGTTAGTTACGAGGCTGATATCGAAAAGGTAAAGAAAATTATTGATCAAGTTGGTGTTGAACTTGGCGGAGATAAACAATTTGGCCCAGACATTACTGAGGCTATCCAATTTTTGCGTGTTGATAGCTTTGGTGAGTCAACAGTTATTATTAAGGCCTTAGGTAAAGTTCGTGCAGGAACGCAGTGGGACGTGGCTGGTGAGTTTCGTCGCCGTTTAATACAGGCTTTCGAAAGGCACCACATCGCTATCCCATATCCACATGTCGTAGTTAACAAAACTCCAGCAAAATAGCTATAAATGGTATTCCATTGCTGCCTTAAAGGTCATCGCCTATGCAATAAAAATAACCCCTCAAGATAGAGGGGTTATTTAATCTTTTGTAAGATTCGACTACTGATTATTGCGAGCAAGGCGCTTCATGTAGAAGGCATAGCCAGCGACAATAGCTACAGCTGCAATCGCGATAGTACTGGCAGGGCCAGTCTGTGGCAATGACTGCTCACCACCCTTAGCACTCTCTACGGGCTGAGTAGCCGCAGGGGTCTCAGTCTTAGGTGCTTCAGGAGTAGTTGGTGTAGTGGGAGTTGCAGGAGTTGTAGGCACTTCAACCTTAGGGTTGCTTACCTTTACGACAGCTACTTCGCAGCCACTCTGGGGGTTATCGTTAACGGCAGTGTTACCTGTAAAACAGGCCTTGTTGGTAATAACTTTACCGTCGGTAGTTTCAGTAACCTTAACCTGGTACTGCTTAGTTACTGACTGCTTTGGCTTAATAGTGCCGAGGTTTTCAGTAATTGTACGCTGACTTGCATTGCTAACAAGCTCTACGCCTGCTGGCAATGTGTCGGTAAGAACAGTATTGGTCATGTCGTTCTTGCCGTCATCGTTAGTCTGTGCGTTGCTGACTGTAATGACATAAGTCAAAATATCGCCAGGCTTTGCCGAGATTGCGCTTTTTTCGTCGTTAGCATCAGAAAGTTCGCTCTTAGCGGTAACGTTCTGTACTTTCTTAATGATCTTGCCTTCTGGGTGCCATGCAAATGCGGTTGTAGGCACGGCCATAAGGCCAACCATTACGGCAGTTGCGGCAACACTAAAAGCAACAGCTTTGATTTTGCCCATATTCTTTGAACTCCTTTGTCTCACGGGGAAGACCGAGTGAGGCTCTCAAATTACTCTAAGTATTATACACTCTTATGTATATTAGTCAATATTTAAGACATAAACGCAATAGCTATTTGTGATATTTGTCACACGAACAGAGGTGAAAATGCTTATGCCTAATGTGATACTCTAGAGGTATGAGAACCGAAAAAGCACTCTTTGCCGCAGGATGTTTCTGGGGAGTTCAGCACTACTTTGATCAAGTCCCGGGCGTCGTTAAAACGACCGTGGGGTATACTGGTGGCCACACCCAAAATCCTACCTATGACGAGGTTTGTACTCACAAGACAGGTCATGCCGAAGCTACACTCATTGAATATGACCCCAACAAAGTCAGCTACGTAACATTAGTAAAGCAATTCTTCCACATGCACGACCCAACTCAAGTAGACAGGCAGGGGCCCGACGTGGGCGATCAGTACCGTTCGGCTATTTTTTACTTTAACAATGCGCAAAAGTCTGCCGTTGAGGAAATAGAAAAAGACATTCAAGTAGACTTTAAAGAGTCAATCGCCACCAAGCTCAGCCCGGCTGGTGATTTTTATGAGGCAGAGCCATATCATCAGAAGTTTACGGAGCGTACCGGCATAGGTATGTGCCATGTACCATATACACCCCTGTAGCTACTACTAGTGGTACCGAGCGTGATACCATAGAGGATAGTTATTTTAAAAGGATCACCTCGTTTGAACTGTACAAAAGCTATTATTCCGTTGGCCGGCTATGGCACCCGCCGGCTGCCAATCACCAAGACTATTGAAAAATCTATGCTGCCTATTGTAGATCGACCTGTTATTGATTACATAGTTGAAGACTGTATCAAGGCGGGCATAACTGACATTTATTTTGTGATAAGCCCCGGCAGCACACAATTGCAGGATTACTACAGCCAAAAGCCTGACCTGGCAGCATATTTGCGCCTTAATGGTAAGGAAAAGCTACTGCCAATAATTGAACCTCCTCATGGCGTGCAAATGCATTACGTTGAGCAAGACACATCGCCGGGCGCTGCCTATGGTACGACAATTCCTGTCTGGTTGTGCCGCGAATATGTCCAGCCTGATGAATATGTTTTGGTGGTAGCGGGCGATGACTTTATCTTTAACGAAGATGGTAGCTCAGATACCGCACGTCTCATTCAGGCATGTCAAGCGCACCAAGGCTCGGCGTTGCTGGCTGCTGAAGTTCCTCAAGAAGAAGCGAGCCGTTATGGTGTTATTGCTTCGCACCAAGAGAACGGCATGCAGATTTTTGATTATGTCCAAGAGAAACCTGCGCCAGGTGAGGCGGTCAGTAACCTAGTGAACATTAGTAAATACATCTTTGATGGTCGTTTTATGGAATACCTAGATGCTGCAGTGCAGCAAGATCCGAGTGGTGCAGAGTACTATATTACTGACCCAATTAACTCCTATGTTGCTGATGGGAATGCTATTCAGGTTATTACTGCCCAGGGGCAATATTTAGATAGTGGCACGGCTGAAAATTGGATTCGTGCCAATAACATCGTCTTTGAGGCGCAAAAAAGAAAGGCTTAAGTGAAAAAGACACTCTTGTTTGATTTTGATGGGACAATCGGCGACAGTTTTGTCGTGTTGCAAGAGATTTTTTACGAACTCACAGGTCACCCACGTATCACTGATCCGAATGAGATCGAAAGCTTACGTCACTTACCATTTGTGGGCGTTGCTAAAAAGCTGGGTGTTACGCCGTGGCAAATTCCGCGCCTTGTAGTGCAGGGTCGCAAGGCTATGAATCGTCATATGCCAGAGGTGCAGCCTTTTCCGGGCATGGTTGAGGCGCTTAAGGCGTTGCATGATGATGGGTATAGAATGTATATTTTAAGTTCCAATAGTTCGCAGAACGTAAAATTTTTCCTGGAAGCTCATGGGCTTTCTGACTTTTTCTTGCGCGTGTATGGTGGTGTAGGACTTGTTGGTAAGGCGGGTGCTATTCGTAAGGTTATGCGCCAAAATAAGCTTTTAGTACAGGATTGCTTGTATATTGGTGATGAAACGCGTGATATCGAAGGTGCCAAAAAGGCTGGAGTGAGTGTACTGGCGGTAGGCTGGGGGATCAATGCCTCCGAACTGCTCGCCCAATTGCAGCCCGATGGCTTGGCGCAAACGCCACAAGAAATGAAAATGATAATTCAGTCAATGTAAGAAATAACCTAAGGGAATACCATCATATGGAAGTAATTATTGAAAAACTAGTGCATGGCGGACAAGGCCTCGCTACGTTACCCGATGGCCGTAAGGCATTTGTATGGGGTGCACTGCCAGGCGAAAAAGTGATTGTGCGCATTATTAAAACTAAGCGATCATACGTTGAGGCAATCGCCGATGAGATTATCGAAAAGTCACCACTTAGGCAAGAGCCTCGTGAGTCGAACTACTTGGCTACGAGCCCCTGGCAAATTATCCCCCTCGATGCCGAGAATGAATACAAAAAGCGAATAGTTACCGAACTGGCTGTACAAAATCATGTAACAATTCCTGATTTTACAATGACTGCCGCCCAAGCCGAGTGGCATTATCGCAATAAAATGGAATACAGCTTTTGGGGCGACGACGATGGTTTGCATCTGGCGCTTCACAACAGAGGCTCTCACCACAAGACAATTGTGCAGGGTAGCGAGCTGGCATTACCAGCACTTGATGCTGGAGCTCGTGCAGTATTGGCTGAGCTCCAAAAATTTAAGCCACGCGCAGGTGACTTGAAGACAATAATTGTTCGGTGTTCGCAGAATGGTCAGGTAGCCGCTTCGTTATTTACAAAGCGTCAAGACTTTGTGCAGCTGCAGCTGCCCGAAGGTCTGCAGGGATTGCGCGTATACTACTCTAATCCAAAGAGTCCAGCTAGTGTAACTACCGAGTTATTGTATGAACTGGGTGACTGCCACCTGCAAGATTCGTTACTTGGCCGCCAGTTTACGTATGATTCCGACTCATTCTTTCAGGTTAATGTTCCAATTTTCGAAAAGGCACTGGAGCGCATCCAAGAATATGGCGCTGCTGATGAGCTTGTCGACATGTACGCAGGTGTTGGAAGTATCGGCTTGAGCGTAGCTCATAAGTCAGTGGAGCTTGTTGAGCTTGATGCTGCTACGACTGCCATGGCTCGCATTAACGCCCAGGCGGCAGATGTTGACGCTACGGTGGTAGAGGCCCCCAGCGAGAAAGCTCTCGACTACATCGTGAGCGACAAGACTGTTATTTTTGATCCGCCCCGTGCTGGCATGCACGATAAAGTGGTGGCCCGAACTCTAGAAGTTGGCCCTCCAAAGATCATCTATCTTAGCTGTAATCCCGCTACCCATATGCGTGATCTGGCTAAGCTCCAAGAAGCCTATGACATTACTTACTTTGAGGGATTTAACTTCTTCCCGCATACGCCGCACATCGAAACCCTCGCGGTACTTGTTCGCAAAAAATAAACAAAGGGATGTATATTTCAAGAAGTTATTGATTTTTACTAAAGTACATCACTTTAGCCAATATAGGTACTATATCTGATGCTATACTGTACCCATTATGGGGTACAACAATTACTGGAAAGAGCGCTCGCAGCCGTATAAGCCGGGCCAAAAGGCACCTTTTAAGGTGAGCCGCAGCAAAATAGAACTCTTTATGCAGTGCCCACGTTGTTTTTGGCTTGATGTACGCCTAAAAATTAAGCGTCCAGATAGTCCGCCGTTCAACATTAACAAGGCAATCGATGAACTTTTTAAAAAGGAATTCGATAGCTATCGACACAAGGGTGAACCGCATCCAATAATGCTTGAAAACCAAGTGGAGGCAGTGCCATTTTTGCACGATAACCTTGATGATTGGCGCGAGAATTTTACCGGCGTGCAATTTACACATGCAGCAACCAATTTACTCGTATTTGGTGCGGTTGATGATTTATGGGTTACGACTGACGGCCAAATTATTGTCGTAGACTACAAAGCTACCGCCAAAGACAAAGAAGTGAGTATTAGTGCTGGCTGGCAGGTTAGCTATAAGCGCCAAATGGAGGTCTATCAATGGCTTTTGCGCGCAAATGGGTTCAATGTATTGCCAACTGGTTATTTTGTTTACGCCAATGGGCGTATGGACCTGGACGGCTTTAATAACCGTGTCGAATTCATTACCAAACTTATCCCATACACGGGTAACGACTCATGGGTAGAGCCAACCTTGCAAAAGATGAAAGCGTGTATGGATAGTGATACTATGCCGCCAATGGGCGACAACATTATGGGCGGTGACTGTGCGTATTGCACCTATGCCAGGCAGCGAACTGAGCTTACGTTGCAGCATATACGTCAGGTAAAAACTCAAAAAGCCGATTAGTTAAGTAGCATGTAGTAATACTGTGACCTCACACGGGCTCAATAATATTTAGGGGAGTTGCACGGGCTTGATGTACTGTTGCCGGAGTATGTAGTTACCGAGCTGCCTAGGGTCCGTCGGTGCTTGTTGCTGCATAAAGAAATCGCGCTCGGCTTGTTCATGACGACGCATATAATTGAGATATTTACCCGTAGCTTGATTATCTTCTAAGAGGGCCCCAAGCTCATCCTGTGGGATCTGTAAATCATCAATGCGGTGCTCGGGCACCCCCAGATATAGAGAAGAGCCAAGTGTTTGGCGTTGCATCCAGAGATTAATAGCCTTTTGTGGATTGCGGGCTAAGAATTCTTTGAGGCGCAAAAATTGATTAGAGCGTTTTTCGATGCGTGCGCTTTGTTTACACCAATGTCTATCGAGTGCCTCAAGGGTCAGTGATTTATTGCAGATATCAATATAATGTTGATGAAGAATAGAGGGCACAAATAGATGATCAGTTTTTTGAGCGTTTAGCGCATTTCGCCAACGCTGCTCAATAAGGATCGCTTCTGCCTCGCGGCGATTAAGTGTATATTCGCCAATGTCAACAAGTGTAGTGCGAGTACGATTTTTATATTCTCTTACTCCAACATTTTCAAGTTTGAACCCACATTCAAAAATGCCATACTCCCAAAGGTGATAATGCAAACGGATAATCTGGTCGATCAGACGCTCCATGCGACGAACATCGCTCGGTTGCAGTTTATAGGGTGGCAAATCGGCAAAGCGAAAGCGATGCATAAAATGCGCCATTGGCGTAATAAGATCTTGCGTAAAGAATAAGGGCAGAAAATACTCCGGGTTAGATTCTTCGGAAGGTTGTACCATACGCGGCACAATTTTTAGATTACCCATAAGTCCCATTAGTTGGCGGTTTTCTGCAAACATCCCCTGAAGTAGCGCCGGTAGCTGTTGTTTTTTAAAGAGAAGGTGATGTACGACATTGTCGATTTCTACATCACTCATGTTAAGAAGCTTAAGATGCGGCTCTAGTACCTGGCGACTTTCAGCAAAGCCCACTGGCACTTTGACGACACGACCAGTTGGCTTGTCGTCGGTGGTATGAATGGCGTACACCCTAAACTGTGCACCCTGATCAATGTAGCGATAGGCGTAATAGGATCCTGTTAATTGGTGTAGCGAGGCTCGTTGTAGCATATTAATTACCAGCGATCTATGTAATCTATCTCTGCAACTTTGGCTACAATAAAATTATTCATGATGTTATCTTGTTGTACGCAGTCGTTGCAGATATGTTTTTGACGCCAGAGCTTTCGCAGCATGGCGGGGGAAAAGGCTTTTTCAAGCGTTTGCAAGAAATATTCTCCTACTTCGCCTGGAACTTGTGGAAAGTCAGTTTTACTCGGATCGATATTGTTGCGCCAACGCTGTTGCTCAACGGCCTTTACCATAAAATCCAGATCACTCGTGCACTCACCAAGATCTATAAAATGTAGACCACCTTTGTTGTCAAAACCAGTATCACCAAACTTAAAAACATAGTCGGCATAACCGTATTGCCAAAACAGATGCGTACTTGCTACAAAAGCATCAATCATTTGGCGCAGCCGCACAATATCAGTCTTTGTAAGCTTGGTGCGAGCCATACTCCCTAAGATCTCATGAGTCATAAGGAGTTTATCTTGCATGTATGTTACTCGACCAGCTCCCCAGCGCTTAGTTGGCGTATCCTCGGGCAGATAGTCACGCACAAGAGTTGGGTTACCGAGTAGGTTCAGAAACTCCGCACCTTCCGTAAAGCTGTGGGTAATCATGGCCGGAATACGTGCCTTGCCATTGATAAAAGTCTGGACGCGCTCAGATAGCCAGTCTTTTACCTCACCATCAAAAGCAATAGTATTGCGACGATCCCTGGCTACAATATACGTTTCGGCCTCAGTCAGCGGCACCTTAATAACCCGACCATTGTGCGTATCGTAAGCATGATATTGGGCACCCCGGCCAATCTCAGGGTAAGGAATAAACGAAGTATCATCATTGGCTGCGAGAAGTTTCCCATTGTTCATGCTATTGCTCCTTTAGGTACTGTAATAATAATTGTTCATATGCCGGGGTTTCAGGTGGCTGTTTAGCCAAGCTGCGCTCAATTTCTAGATCTGTAGCATCTATGCCGGCAAGCTTTCGTCTATCGCGAAGTAGCTTAGTAAGGTCTTCTACCGGGATTTGCATACTATCGATTTGCTCGGGCTTTAAGCCAGTATAAAGCGAGCTGCGCACGGTTTGGCGCTCAATCCATAAGCGAACAAGTTTTTTAGGGTCATGAGTTATAAGCGAACGTAAGCGCAACTTTTGTCGAGCTTTCCGCTCGTGCTGGAGCGATTTACGACGCCAATGCTTGCGAAGCATTTCTACAGTAAAAGCCTTTTCGCAGGCCTCGGCATAGTATTCGTGGAGTACTGACGGTAGATAGGCGTAGTCTATTTTATGGGCCATAGTAGGGTGTAGCCAATGTTTCTCTTTTAGGATGATTTCCGCTTGGGAAAGGTCTGTAATATATTCGGCGGCATCCATCCAGATCATGTCCAGGCCATTGGCCACATGGCGCACTCCCATATTCTCTGGCTTAAATACAAACTCAAAGAACCCGTACTCCCACAACGCATAATTAAGTTGAATCATTTTTTCGATCAAGTTTTCTATAAGCTTTATGTCTCGTGGCGTAAGTGTGTGAGCATAAGGGATGTGCGCTAGGGTAAAGGTTTCCCAAAATGCTGAGACGGTTGTTACCTGATCTTGTGTATAAAAAATTGGCAGAAGGTATGATTCCATGCCGCTTCCAGATGGTGCCGGAATTGCCGCCTGCAGAATCCGCAAATTACCCAGAGAGTGCATAAAACGCTGGTCTTTGCCGTACACGCCCTGTAGGAGGCCAAGTAGCGTATGTTTGTACTGTAAGATATCTCGAGTGCGCCGATATGCCATTTCTTGAAATTCGTCCTCCGTATTGTACGAGATAATTTTGCGTAACGGCTGGCTGACGACACTTAAGGTTTCATCAAAGTCGAGCGGCACCTTAATAACCCGACCTGTCGGCAGGTCATGGTGATTGTGGATGGCGTACACCCTAAATTGCGCGCCGTTGCCTATGAAGTGATATGAATAGAATGTACCGCGAATCGGCTCCTGATCGAATGAAATAGCGGATAAATCTGGTGGCAAACTTTGCTTCATAGTCGATCGATGTAGTCTATTTCCGATAATTGCATGCTGATAAAGGCCGCTATGGTGGTGGCCTCTTGACTACACGATATACAGGTATGCGTTTTGTTCCAGCGCTTATGAAGCTCGTCTGTTGTAAAGGCCTCGTCGATCATACCCAAATACAGCTGTTCTAACTCCTTGGGCATTTTAGGAAAATCTGTCTTGAGGTGATTGGCATTGTCGTGCCACCACTTTTCGGTTACGGCTCGTTCCATAAAGGTAACGTCACTCGTAAACTCGCCTAAGTCAACTGATACAACCTGGCCTTGTGGGTCGATGCCCAAGTCGCCAAGCTTAAAAATATAGTCGCTATACCCAAAACCCCACATGGTATAGACATGTTCGATATAGTCTTGCAAAAGCTGCTTAAACTTTTTGCGGTCGGTTGCGGCTACACTTGGTTGTTCATATAGGTACTGGAGTAAATTTCGAACAATCTGCACTTTATCTTGCGTGTACACGACGCGAGCAGGTCCCCACTTTTTAATCGGTGTATCTTCGGGCAAAAGGGAGGCGCTTTCAAGGTGTGGATTGCCCATTAACTTTAAAAAATCACTCGCATTGGTAAAGTCATGGGTAATCATGGCCGGAATACGGGCCTTGCTATTCATAAAAGTTTGCACGCGTACTTCTAGGCTGGCAATTTCTTCGAGTGTGCCATGAATAATGTTGCGGCGTCGGCGAGCTACCGCTTGCGTCTCAGCTTCAGTAAGAGGTAGCTTTAGTACTCGGCCGTTGTGCATGTCAAAAGCTCTAAATTGCGCACCATGGCCAAGATTAACAAAGGGAACAGTACTCATCATTCAATTACCCCCGAAACTGAACATAATAAGATCACTAGCCACCATAATAGCATTATTCTGAGCCAGCAACAGCCTATAAAAAACCGGATATCATGCTATAATATCAAGCAGAAGGAACAGATTATGTTAGATATCCAATTTATCCGAGACAACCGTGAATTAGTCGCCGAAAAAGCTGCACAAAAAGGCTATACCGTAGATATCTCCTCACTACTCGATCTCGACATCCAGCGCCGTGAAATTTTAACACTCCTCGAGCAGGCCCGTGCTACGCGTAATGAATTATCTGCTCAGCTCAAAGCTGGTAGGCCAACACCTGAGCAAATTCAACATGGTAAAGAGCTCAAAGAAAAAGTTATCGCTCTCGAAGAGCGGCTGGCACCAGTAGAACAGAGCTACCAAAAGCTCTTACATGCGGTGCCAAATATGCCACTGGCCGACGTGCCTATTGGGAGTACTGAAGACGAAAATGTGATTGCTAAAACCATTGGCGACAAACCAATATTCGATTTTGAACCAAAACATCACTGGCAGATTGCGGAGCCACGTGACCTTATCGACAAAGAACGCGCCGCCAAGATTTCTGGTAGTCGTTTTGCCTATATAAAAGGCGATCTTGTACGTTTGCAGTTTGCTATCGTGCAATTTGTTATGCAGGTAACAGGTGATTCAGCTATCCTGCAGAAGCTGATAGATCAAAACGGCCTTAATATTTCTGCTAAGCCATTTACCCCTGTTTTGCCACCTGCAATGCTTCGTACCGAGCCTTACCGTGCCTCTGCTCGACTTAATGCCAAAGAAGTTACATACAAACTTGAAGATGACGACCTCTGGCTTAACGCGAGTGCCGAGCATACCTTGTGTACGATGTATTGGAACGAAATTTTACCCGAAGACATGTTCCCAATCCGTTATCTAGGTTATAGCACGAGCTTTCGCCGTGAAGCAGGTACCTACGGTAAAGACACAGAGGGCATTATCCGTTTACACCAGTTTGATAAGCTTGAAATGGAAGTATTCAGCGATGCTGAATCAGGCCTCGACGAGCATAAATTACAGTGTGCTATTCAGGAATATCTGGTACAGCAACTTGGCCTGCCATATCAAGTACTGCAAAAATGCACGGCTGACATTGGTAAGCCGAATGCGCGAGGCGTAGATATTGAAGTGTGGTTTCCGGCTCAAAATACCTACCGCGAGACGCACACTGCCGACTACATGACTGATTACCAGGCGCGCGACCTCAAAATTCGTATTCGCAAATCAGATGGCAAAATTGAGCTTGTTCATACCAATGATGCGACTGCTTTCGCGCTGAGTCGCATTCTGGCTGCAATTGTTGAGAATAATCAAACGCGCGATAATCGTATTGTTATTCCGGATGTGCTCAGACCGTTCATGGGCGGTCAAGAGCTGATTTAAGGTCAAAGGAGGGTTCATAATGGTCCAACACTTAGAAATTAGTGGTGTACATATGCAAGTTGGAGATGACCTGCGCAAGTATGTAACCAAAAAGATTGGTGGTCTGGATCGATTTGCGCCCCGTGCGGCTCGCCCGAGTTTGCATATGCAAGTTATGCTCAAAGAAACAAAGCAAAAAGGCGCTAAGGAATGTATTTGTGAAGTTACAGTACATCTCCCACATGGCACACTCAACGTTAGCGAGGGCACGGTAAACATTTTTGCCGCCGTCGATATTGCCGAGACCAAACTACGTAGTCAGCTCCGCAAATACAAGGCAACGCATACTAATCCACGATTGCACCGCCGAATTCTTACGCGCTTTAAGCGTCAACCTGCCTAGTATCGATCGAATTCGTTACTTCCTGTAAGACTTATCACTTGCATAAGATTGAGTAGCTGCTGAGCCTCACCAAAGCTAACTTCTGGAGTTGTAGCTGCTTTTTCTTGCTGTCTTTGTGCTAAGTGATCTCTAAAGGTAATTGCATCGAGCGTATCAAGTGCAGCATCCGATCAATTGGCTGGCTGAAGCGGGTTTAAATGATTGCTCAGAGGATTGTTTCATTGGCAGAGCATAGCACAGTCGCTAGTCATCTGCCAGAATACTGGAGATATCTGTAAAAAATCGCTCGCGTTTAGGTCATCAAGGAGTTACAATAGAAAAATATGCCGAAACAAGCAAAGAGGGAGAGAATAAAGAGACCATGAATACCGTCTTGAAGAAGATCTTAGGTGACCCACAAGCCCGCACAATTAAGCGACTTCGAAAACGTGTCCGCGCCATTAATGACCTTGGCGACAAATACAAAAAGTTAACCGACAAGCAGTTACAAGAGCAGACTGATGTACTTAAAAAGCGCTTAAAAACAGAGTCACTTGATAAGATTCTACCCGATGCTTTTGCGGTGGTACGTGAAGCAGCCACACGTGCCTTGGGGCAGCGCCATTTCGACGTACAGTTGATTGGTGGTATGGTGCTCCACGAAGGTAATGTGGCCGAAATGAAGACCGGTGAGGGTAAAACTCTGGTAGCAACTGCACCGGTGTATCTCAATGCTCTTACCGAAAAAGGTGTGCATGTTGTCACGGTAAACGATTATTTGGCGCAACGCGATGCAGGTTGGATGGCTCAGGTGTACCATTTCTTGGGTTTATCAACGTCAGTTATCGTGGCTGATAAGTCATTTATATACGATCCTAAGTTTCACAATAAAGACCACGAAGATGAACGCATGCAGCACCTTCGTCCATGTACTCGTCAGGAAGCTTATGCCGCCGACGTTACGTATGGAACCAACAACGAATTTGGCTTCGACTACTTGCGTGACAACATGGTCCGCGAAACCGACCAACTTCGCCAGCGCAACTTGCACTTTGCTATCGTTGACGAGGTTGACTCAATCTTGATTGACGAAGCTCGTACGCCACTTATTATTTCAGCGCCAAGTGTAACAACCGGTAATGCCTATGCGCAGTTTGCCAAGGTAACCCGCCAGCTTAAAGCCGAAGAACACTATGAAGTTGATGAAAAGCGTAAGACAGTTATCTTAACTGACGAAGGCGTCGAAAAAGTCCAGAAGCTTTTAAACGTCGAAAATCTATACGCTACCGAGAATATTCGAACTATTTATCACCTTGAACAGGCCTTACGGGCCCAGGCATTATTTAAGCGCGATAAAGATTACGTGGCTTCTAACGACGGTGAAATTGTGATTGTTGACGAGTTTACGGGCCGTTTGCTAAAGGGCCGACGCTACAACGAAGGTCTTCACCAAGCAATCGAAGCTAAAGAAGGTGTAGAAGTGCAGCAAGAGTCAATGACACTGGCGACTATTTCTTTCCAAAACTACTTCCGTTTGTACGAAAAACTTTCAGGCATGACCGGTACGGCCATGACCGAAAGCGAAGAATTCCACCAAATATATACACTTGATGTAGTAGAGATTCCGTCTAACCGTAAAGTTGCCCGTATCGATCGTCCGGACCGTATTTACAAAAACGAGCAGGCTAAGTTTAAGGCAATCGTAAAAGAAGTACAGGTATTGCATACCAAGGGACAGCCAGTTTTGATTGGTACTGTTTCAATCGAAAAGAACGAAATTTTGAGCAAAATGCTGAGCAAGGCAGATATTCCGCATCAGGTGCTTAACGCCAAGAATAACGAACGCGAAGCTACCATTGTAGCCAAGGCAGGCCAGCCAGGCGCAGTTACGCTAGCAACTAACATTGCTGGTCGTGGTACCGACATTGTGCTAACTGACGAAGTGAAAAAGCTTGGCGGTTTGTTTGTGCTCGGTTCTGAGCGTCATGAATCACGCCGTATCGATAACCAGCTCCGCGGTCGTTCGGGCCGTCAGGGCGACCCAGGTATTACGCAGTTCTTTGTGAGTACAGAAGACGACCTTATGCGTATCTTTGGCGGTGAACGCATCGGCAATCTTATGGCACGCCTAAGTGTCGACGAAGAAACGCCTATCGAAAACCGCATGATTTCACGCAGCTTAGAAGGCGCTCAAAAGAAAGTAGAAGGCTTCCATTTTGACCAACGTAAAAATGTAGTGCAATACGACGACGTTATGAACCGCCACCGTAAGGCTGTTTATGCTATGCGCCGCGAAGTTCTTACTGGTGAAGATATCAGCAAGCGTATCAAGGCGCTTATCGACGAAGAGGCGACTGCTTTGGCGGCTTCACCAATGCTTACATCAGATTCATTTGATGAAATTGTTAAAGAAGTCTTCCCATTTGATGAAGCCACGCTCGACCGCGTCTTTGACACTCCAGCCGATAAGTTTGGTGAAGTAGTTAAGGCTGCTGGACTTGAATTATACGAGGGCCGCGAAATTGCCTTTACGCCAGAGATTATGCGTCGTGTTGAGCGTGACCTCTATCTCCAGATTTTAGACAACTTATGGATGCAGCACCTCGAAAATATGGACCATTTGCGCGAGGGTATCCACTGGACAGCTGTTGGGCAGCGCGACCCATTGGTTGAATACCGTCGCCAGTCGCAGATTATCTTTGATGATATGCAGGCGACATTACGCCGCGACGTTCTTCGATCACTCTTCCATGCACAGCCACTTGATGCCGCTGAATTGGATCGTCCAACCGAGACTGACCTAACCCGTGCTGCACGCCAGGCAATTGATAACGGTAGCCGTATTCTTGATGCGGATAATGAATTTGAGGAGGCAGACTTCGAAGCTGCCGCAGCCAAAAAGGAAGCCTCAAAAAAGACAACTACTCAGCCTGTACGCAAAAAAGCTCGTAAAGCTGAGCGTCAACGTAAAACTAAAGCTCGCAAGCATAAATAAGCCGCGGACCGCAATTCATGAAACATACTGTTATAGAAGTACGGCTCAAAAACGGAGCCAAGGGCCTGTTTATCAATATTCCTGATGCAAGTGTCATGAGTGTTGAGATTAACTTTCGCGCGGGTGAATACCTTGTAGAAAAAGACAAGTGGGAAACGCCGCACCTTATGGAGCACATCTTGCTGGGGGCTAATGAGCGCTATACTAAAGCTCGCATTTTTCAGGCCGAAATCGAACGTAATGGCGCCTATAGCAACGCTTCTACTGGCGTTTACGATATTACCTACGATGCTGAGTGTGCTGACTTTGAGTGGCAACGCATTGTAGATCTGATGCTGTTGGCTATTTCTAAGCCACTCTTTTTGGGCGAAGAGTTCGATGCCGAAGTGGGCAACGTACGCGAAGAATTAACTGCGCGGTCAAACAATCACTTTCGTCATCTAAGCCTCGCGCTCCGCGAGCATTATGGATTTATGGCTAAGACCGACCAAGAGCGCCTAAAGCTTATGGACAAAGTGCAGCTCGAAGATGTTCGCCGCCATTACGAGCGAACGCATACTACCAAAAATATGCGTTTTGTTATTGCCGGTAAGTTAACGCCTACTCGACGTAGTGAACTGCTAACCATGCTTGAGGGAATCGAACTTCCGCGTGGTGATATTCGCTTAGCTTTGCCAGACGAAAAGCCGGTTCATCGTACGGAGCCGGTATATATCCATAACGAAACCGTTAAGAATGTATACTTCTACATTGATAGCTTTATGAAGCGACGTATGAAAGACTCTGAATCCGACGCACTGGGTTTGGTAAACACAATGCTTACCGAGACCATGTATTCTAAAATTTTAGGTACAGCTCGTGAGCGAGGCCTAGTATATGGCATGAGCTCTGGCTACGGACAAACTAAGCTCAGTAGCAACTGGTGGTTTGGGGCGCAGGTATCACGCAAGAATGTTGGTGAACTTTTCGATATCATAATCTATGAACTCCAAAATGTATTTAACGGCGAAATTGCCGTCACCGATATAGAAGCCGCCAAGGCCTATAGTCTTGGTCGTTTCCAGAGGAGCGCTCAAACTGTTTCAGGCACAGCCGGTGGATACAGTGGTCGTTACTTCTTTGATGAAGTAGTCGAAGACTATTATCAGGTGCCACAGCGTATCGCCGCTATCAATAAAGAAGGCATGGTAGACATATCTAAAGCTCTCTTTAAAGATCAAGTATGGGGATTGGGTATTTTAAGCAATTGCGACAAAGCATTTGCTACCGACTTGCAAAAGCGTATCGCCGATCTCTGGTAGACTAAAGATAAATTACTAGTAGCAGTTTCATGTATATGAACTGCTACTATTTGCGTTAATAAGCACATAAAGGAGTGGGTTATATGGCTATTGGCCGCGGATTTACACCAGCATATCAAAAGGCACCCGACATGAGTCGGGTTAACCGCAAAATGCTTGAGTATAGCGATCGTGAGCTCTTGTTGCCGGTTTATGATCAGGCGCTTATGGCTGTTCCCGAGCTGAAAACAGTCGGTGTGCATCATCAACCAATACATGAACCAGGCGGAAAGCATCTATACGGCGCCATGCCATCTTTTAGGGACGGTCGGCATGCTGTGTATGTTCCGTTGCACGGTCAAGGTCTGGAGAGCGCGGAGCAAATACGTTTACGATGTCCCATTGTGAACGAGGTTAGTGATATCTGGCACGACCCTATGACCTCCGAGTCGCAGCGAGTACTTGCGGCGGAAGCCGGAGCCTTTAGTTATGAACTTGGTCGTGCAAGTCTGCAAGTTGCATTCAATGGCCGCCCCAATGATTATCTAGAATTCATTAACAAGGGTATAGACGACCTGCCATTTCGCCATTGTCCACCTCACCAAATCGACTCATCGCCAGTTATGTATTATGTTGCCCATAATCGAGCGTTCCTGCGTGACACATTTGGTACCTCAGAGTGGGATGCGCTGGTTGAAATGCAGTATAATGGCTACCGACAACTACCGAGGGAACAATATCTGGAAAATTTTGTAGCCTATGTGGCCCTGCAGCTAAAAGGTAGCCCGCCAAGCTCAAAACCAGAGGCCTTGGGCTTTGCCTAATCTGAGGTATACTAGTGGTAATGGAGCCGCTTAAGGTACAAGCTAATCAGTTACAATCCGAAGTCAATACTGCTTTGGAGCGTCTTAATTTTGATGATTTACTCAAACACAAGCAAGACCTCGATAAACAGGTAGCTGCAACTGACTTTTGGAACAATGCTCAAAAGGCCCAAGAAATAGTCAAGCAACAGACCAAACTCACAAAGCGCCTCAAGCCTTGGCAAGAACTCAAACAATCTGTCGATGTAATAATGGAATTCGTCGAACTAGGCGATGAAACAATGCTGTCTGACCTGCAGTTACAATTAGACCGTTCGCGAGTGGCTTTTGCGGAACTCAAAGATGAGCTTAAGTTTTCTGGTCGCTACGATGACCACGACGTTATTCTAAGCATTTACGCTGGGGCGGGGGGTACCGATGCTCAAGATTGGGCAAGCATGCTTCTCCGTATGTACATCCGTTGGGCGGAGGCACATGACCTCGATGTTAAGACCGTCGAAGAATCATCTGGCGACGAAGCTGGTATCAAGAGTGCCACGCTCGAAATAAGTGGTGCTTTTGCTTATGGGCGCTTAAAGAGTGAGCATGGCGTGCATCGCTTAGTACGATTGAGCCCATTCAACTCCGATAATCTGCGGCAAACAAGCTTTGCTAAGGTTGACATATTGCCTAAAATTGATCGCCCAGAAGAACTGTCGATTGACGATAAAGACTTGCGTATTGATGTTTATCGCAGTGGTGGCCATGGCGGCCAGTCTGTCAACACTACTGATTCAGCGGTGCGTGTTACGCATCTCCCAACGGGTATTAGTGTAGCTATCCAAAACGAGCGCTCACAGCTGCAAAATAAAGAAACTGCTCTTACTATTTTGCGTTCTCGCTTAATTCAACTGCAAATGGAACAGCACCTTAAAGGGCTTAGCGAGCTCAAAGGTCCCAATCAGTCAGCCGAGTGGGGTAATCAAATCCGTAGTTATGTACAGCATCCTTATAAACAGGTTAAAGATTTACGTTCTCGTTACGAGACAAGTGATGTTCAGGGCGTACTTGATGGTAACCTTGAGCCGCTTATCCATGCTTACCTCGATCACACTCTCGGTCAATAAGGCACGTTCAGTAAAATTACCAAAGGGAAGTTCAACCGTTCCTAATCCGGCTAAATAGAGCATAAGCATATTGACTATTTAGCAATTAAATGCTAATATAAGAATGTTCTACAAAAATAAACAAGGAACAAAAAATGAACCATACCAACAAGACCAAACATATCGAAGTTCTTGTTTTGGACACCAATCCAAATGGTTACACAATTGAAGTACATAGGCGCGACACAACCTGACGAGCCTAAATAATAGTTTGTTATACAAGATAGCAGCCCCTTATTGGGGCTGTTTTCTTTTTACACATTTCGGTATGTTGCATGGGCTATAGCGCCTCAAAAAAACTGCCCGTATGGATGTCGCATGTTTTGGCTCAGTATATAACATCCTCAAATGAGTGGTATAAGCTGAATGCTGGCTGGGCAGGGTACACATGTCAAACATCCCCGCACTGTTGACAGCTGACTGTGTCTGCTATAATAAAGCTAATGATTTTATTGGATAGGGTAACAAAGACGTATGGCAAACATGCCACGCCAGCACTCGATAGAATTAGCCTCCATGTTGAACCAAAAGAGTTCGTCATTGTAGTGGGGCAGAGTGGTGCTGGTAAAACAACCTTACTCCGGTTGCTGACACGCGAAGAAAAACCTTCGAGCGGAAAAATAATTGTCGGCGGAATCGACTACGACAAGCTTCGCGATCGTGACGTGCCGCTCTTACGACGTAAGATTGGTGTGGTCTTCCAGGACTTTAAGCTATTGCCAAATCGTACTGTTTTCGAAAATGTTGCTTTTGCTCTCGAAATAGTTGGTATGGGCAATTACGAGATTCGCCACACAGTACCAAAAGTACTCGATATTGTTAACTTGCGCGGCAAGGAAAAACGTATGCCTTATGAGCTTTCTGGTGGTGAACGTCAGCGTGTAGCTATTGCGCGTGCTATCGTACGCCAGCCTAAAATTTTAATAGCCGATGAGCCAACAGGTAACCTCGACCCTAAACACGCCTGGGACGTAATTAACGTGCTCGAAAAAATTAATCGCTACGGCACAACCGTACTGCTTACCACACATAACCAAGAAATTGTTAATAAGCTCAAGCGCCGCGTTGTTACTATTCAGCATGGTCAAATTGCAAGTGACCGAGCATCGGCAGAGTACCAACTATGAAACACAGGCATTTAAAACATCGCAAACTTATTACCTTTTCTCGAGTTATCACGGCGGGACTAACTAATTTTTTGCGTAATGCATGGCTTGCAGCAGCGGCTATGGCTGTTATGGTTGTTACGCTTTCGGTAGTACTTTTTTCAGTCATTACCAGTGCAACATTTAACAATACCATTGCTCAAATTAACGACAAGATTAAGATCTCGGTATACCTTAACGATTCTGTATCTAAAAGCCAAGCCCAAGCCCTTATGGATCAACTCCGCAAGTTGCCAACCGTAAAAGATGTCTCTTACGTTTCCAAGGTAGAAGCGACTGCAGAATTCCGCGCTGACCACGAACAGAGCAAGGACTTGCTGCAGGCAATTACCCAAGTAGGTAGCCCACTGCCTGCAAGTATCAAGATTACACCGGTTGATACCAGTAATATTACACCGATCAAATCTTTCTTGGACAAGCCAGAAAACCTCACAATGCAAGACCCACAGGCTGGTACTTCATACTCTGGAGACCGCAAGCAAGCAATTGATAAAATTGCACATGCCACCAATGTACTCCGTCAAGCAGGGGTGGTAACAATTATTGTCTTTGCAATTATATCGGTACTTATTATCTTTAATACCATTCAAATGGCTATTTTCAACCGTCGCGACGAGTTAACCATTATGCGTCTTTTGGGAGCTAGCACCTGGTATATCCGTGGCCCATTTGTCGTTGAGACAACGGTATATGGCATCATCTCGGCACTTATTTCTGTAGGTCTTATAGATTTGATGTTTATTGCCTCATCATCAGCATTGCAGGCCAGCAGTCTCGGCTTACTAGACATTAACTATGCGAACTCATATTTCCATCATCATTTCTGGTTGCTTTTGGGATTGCAATTATTGGTTGGTATAATAATTGGAGCGGCTTCTTCTGTTGTAGCGACCCGCCGTTACCTGAAATTTAAGACAAAATAAATTGGCAAAAAGTTTGTTTACTCGGCTAAAGAAACGTTCGGGCAAACAACGCTTAAGCTAATGACATTTGGCGGGGGATATGGTATGGTAAAAATACGGATACCAAATAAAAAAATGAAAAATACAAGTACTACCAAAACAGCAAAGTCATGGAAAAAAATTATCAGTCTTCCGGTAATAGTGGTAGTGAGTGCTTTTGTAATTGGTGGTTCTGTGTACCATGTAGCGCACGCAGATACGATTCAGGAGCAGATTAATGCTCTGCAAAACGAGAATGCCAATAACCAGAGCGTTGTTGATCAGTTGCAGAATCAAGCTGCGAGCTACGAAGATGCTATTCGCTTACTTAATTCGCAGATCGCATCCTTGCAGGCTCAAATCAACGACAATCTAGCTACGCAAAGCGCTCTACAGACGCAAATCCAAGAAAAACAAGCCCAACTAGAACAGCAAAAGCGTGCCCTTGGTGAAGACATTAAGTCTATTTACGTTAACGGCAAAATGTCTACCGTAGAAATGCTTGCAACCAGCCAAGATTTAAGCCATTTTGTTGATGCCGAGACATATCGCGGTGCCGTGCAGACTAAAATCCAATCAACACTTAATGAAATTGCTAAAATCCAGGGTCAGCTAAAGAGCCAAAAAGATCAAGTTGAAGTATTGTTGCAAACCCAAAAGAACCAACAATCACAAATTGTATCTGCTCAGCAAGAGCAGAGTAAACTGCTAGCAATGAACGAAAGTCAACAATCAACCTATAATCAAAAGCTCAAGGGCAACCAATCTAAAATTGAAGAGTTGCAGCGCAAGCAGGCTGCACTCAACGCTCAGGGCTCAAGCCGCGTAACAATTAGCGGCGATGAGCGTGGCGGTTCTTGCGACGCTGGTAACGGCAACGGCGGTTACCGTTTGGCAAGCGGTGGTAGTGGTGATGTTTGTGATGCGCCCAAAGACTCTATTCTTGACTGGGCGGGCATTGAGAACCGAGAATGCACATCCTATGCTTACTGGTACTTTAAGCGGGTTCTTGGTAATAGTGACTTTTCGGCCCGAGGCGATGCCAAAATGTGGGTTGATACTTCAAACTATCCAGTTCACGATTGGCCAAAAGTTGGTGCCATTGGCGTTAAAACAGCTGGTACTTATGGTCACGTAACTATCGTTCAGGCCGTAGGCCCCACAACTTGGAAGGGTGTATCTGTACCTGCCGGCCAAGTTCTGACAAGCGAAATGAATAGCGACTTTACTGGTAAGTTTTCATACATGCTCCGCGATATCGTAAGCATGCAATATATTTACAAATAACCTTCAGCTTACCTTCCGTTTGTGCGAGCATCATGAGAGTAAAACTGAATTAAAAGAGGGTGAGAGACCGTGTCTAATAAGTCTGAAACTGGCGCCGAAACGTCTGAGCATACAAAAACAACAGCTGCTAAGCAAGCCTGGTACCGAACAAAACGTTTTAAGCAGGTGGCTGCGGGTGCAGTAGCGGTAGTCGCTATCGTCGCGACATTTAATTTTGGAGTCATGGTAGGGAACGGTACTATATCTGTCGGTCAGTACGACAGCCAAAATGGACACTTGCCCAGCAAACTTAATTATGCGTCGGTTAATGCACTGTATAACTCGCTCAAAGAAAATTATGACGGTAAGCTCACTGAAACGCAGCTGCTAGATGGTCTTAAATCGGGTTTAGCGGAGGCTACGGGGGATCCTTATACTGAATACTTTAATAAAGCCGACGCAAATAAGTTTAACGAGCAGCTTAGCGGCTCATTCTCTGGTATTGGTGCTCAGCTTGGCGAAAATGATGACAAGTTCCTGAGCGTGGTAGCTCCAATTGCTGGTTCACCAGCCGAAGCGGCTGGTATTAAAGCGGGTGATGTTATTGCTTCGATTGACAGTAAAACAACTACCGGTATGTCGATTGATGAAGCAGTAAGTAAGATTCGTGGCACCAAGGGCACTAAGGTGACACTTAAGATTGTTCGCGATAAATCTGAAGAACTTACTTTTACGATTACTCGAGATGAAATTAAAGTGCCGAGCGTTACGCACAAAATAACCGAAGACAACATCGGCTACCTACAGATTAGCCAGTTTAGTGAAGACACCACGGAGCTTGCGGCAAAGGCTGCACAAGAATTTAAAGACAAGCAAGTGAAGGGTGTCGTATTGGATCTTCGTGATGACCCAGGTGGCCTTTTGGAGGCTGCTGTAGGCGTTTCTAGCCTATGGTTGCCTGAGAATGCCACTGTACTACAAGAAAAACGTGGCAGTACAGTTGTAGATACGTATCATGCAGAAGGAAACCCGCTACTTCAAGGAATTCCTACAACTGTTCTTATTAACGGTGGTAGTGCCAGTGCCTCCGAAATTGTAGCCGGCGCACTTAAAGACAATGACGCCGCTACGCTCATTGGTGAGAAAAGCTATGGCAAGGGCAGTGTACAATCTGTACAGAAGTTTGCAGACGGCAGCCAGCTTAAGGTGACTATTGCACGTTGGTATCGACCAGACGGCAAGAACATCGACAAGAAGGGCATCGATCCAGATAAAAAAGTTACCTTGAGCCAAGATGATGCCAAAGCAGGTAAAGACACTCAAAAAGATGCTGCGATCGAATTCTTAAACGCTCAGCAGTAGTAAAACTGCTTGCGTACAGCCAGTTCCATAGGATATCATTAAGAAGAATTTTCAGAGAAGAGGGGAACTGGTGTCTAGGTCTAAATACGTGTTTGTTACAGGTGGTGTACTTTCAGGTTTAGGGAAGGGTATTACTGCCGCTTCTATCGCAAATGTCCTTAAGGCACGTGGCTATAGGGTTAACATCCAGAAGTGTGACCCTTACTTAAACGTTGATGCTGGAACATTAAGCCCGGGTGAGCATGGAGAATGCTTTGTTACTAAAGATGGTGCTGAGACAGACCTTGACTTGGGCCATTACGAGCGTTTTTTGGACGAGGAGTTAACCCAGTCTAGTTCGCTTATGAGCGGACGGGTTTTGCGCCGTGTAATCGAAGATGAGCGTGCTGGCAAGTACGGTGGCCAATCTGTACAAATTGTGCCGCACGTTATGAATACTATTCAGGATTTTATTCGTGAGGCAGGGTCTGATTTTGACGTGCATATTGTAGAAATTGGTGGAACTGTTGGTGACCTAGAGAGCCTTAGCTTTATCGAAGCAATTCGTGAGTTTAGCCAAAACGTTGGCCGTGAAAACTGTCTCTATGTCCATGTTGTATATCTGCCTTATCTTGGCGCAAGCAAAGAAACCAAGACCAAGCCCGCACAGAATGCCGTGCGTGAACTACGAGCCTTGGGTATCGCTCCGGATATTCTAGTTGCCCGTAGTGAGCAAGTCTCAAACCCAACCATTAAGCGCAAGCTTAGCTTATATTGTGGCGTAGATGAAGACGCCATTGCTCTATTGCCAAATGCCCCAAGTATTTATCAGGTACCATTGACGCTTGAAGACTCAGGTCTAGCCAAAGTTATCTGCCAGAAGCTCCAGCTCGATAATAAGCCTGCTCCCATGGAAGATTGGCGTGCTATGGTCCGCAAAGCCATGACTGAGCACAAGCGTCAGGTTACGGTTGGCGTCGTTGCCAAATATTTAGACAACCAAGACACATACATGTCGGTTTTTGAGGCACTTAGGTCTGCCGGATGGTCGCACGATATCGGTATTCATATTGAATGGATTGACGCCGAAGCACTTGAGCATCATAAAGATCTCGGCAGCATTCTTGACGCTGTTGACGGTATCTTGGTGCCTGGTGGCTTTGGCGGACGTGGCGTTGAGGGCAAGATTCGTGCGGCGGCTTACGCTCTCGAACATAAAAAGCCATATCTAGGCCTTTGTTTAGGTATGCAGGTGGCAGTTATCGCGGCTGCCCGCAGGGCGGGTCTTCACGATGCCAATTCTTCCGAATTCAATAGTGATTCTCGGCATCTCGTTATTAGTACAATGGATGGCCAGCAGGGCAAAGAAAATACTGGCGGCACTATGCGACTCGGCGACTATACCTGTATGGTAGCTAAGGATTCCTTGGCGGAACGCTTGTATAAGACTTCTGAGATTATTGAACGCCATCGTCACCGATATGAGTGTAATAACGATTTTCGTGACGAGTATGAGGCGTGGGGCATCCAGGCTGTAGGCTTTTCGCCCGATCATCACTTGGTAGAGATGGTAGAGGCCATCGACCATCCGTTCTTTATCGCGTCCCAATTTCATCCAGAGTTTAAGTCGCGTCCCAATCGAGCGCATCCGCTCTTCTCTGGATTCGTGGGCCACTTGCAAAAGATAACTAAATGAGGTAGCTTTAGCAGTATGGACAATAGCCAGCAAACAGCAGTAAACGAGCACGCAAAACGAATTTTGTTGGTTGAGGACGACGATGCACTCGCAAGTGTCTATCTCGTTCGCTTACAAGCCGAAGGCTTTGATGTTCGCCGTGTAGCAAATGGTGAAGATGCTTTAGCCGCAGCTATAAGCTATCGTCCAGACCTCGTGCTTTTGGACGTCATGATGCCAAAGGTGAGTGGTTTTGATGTTTTGGATATTTTACGCAATACTCCAGAGACAGCCAACCTTAAAATTATTATGCTCACGGCCTTAAGCCAAGAGAGTGATAAGCAGCGAGCTATGGCACTCGGTGTCGATGACTATCTTGTAAAATCACAAGTAGTGATCACCGATGTTATAGATCGTATCAAATTCCATTTGGGATTATAGGGGCTGTTTGTTGATCGAAATGCATAACACTCCACTCGTCAAAAACGGTGGGGTGTTTTTTATTTCTGATCAAAGCATTGTTTAATTTGATCGTTTATGTTATAATATTAATCTGAATCTATATATTGGAGAATGATTTTATGGCACGTCACGCCGCCCAGGGTGGAAGAAAACATCGTCGAGTAAGTGGTTCATCATCACAGACTCCTATGTCACCTGCCGAAAACCTCGCTCAAGCAAATTACACTGGTCCAACACCACAGCCTGAGTACATTGTTGAAACCCCAAGGCCCGAGCTGCCTAAAGATGCCCATCAGCTCTATTTAGCAGCTAATCAGCTAACGGGTAACAACCAAGTTGAACATCTTGCGGTAGGACGCGAGATGAGTGATCAGCCGCGTGAGCTCTTTTTTGATGCGCCTATGGCCACGCACGTAGACCCTCATACGGGTACTCGTCAGAAGCTCCTAGGTCTTATTGGACGCCACCACAGTACGGTGCGCTCTGCAAGCAATGAAGAATTACTAACCGACTATACGACTGCGCTTGCTGTAGTGTTCGCAGAAGTTCCAACTCCAGATGGCCAAGTCCATTCATTTATAACTATGACCAAACCGCGCAAGACAGGCCAAGATTCACAAACGGGTGAAGAGCGTGCCGCCTGGAACCCACAGGCAGTAGTTACGCGTGGCGAATCTTTTAAAGGGGAGTGGTACACTGCAACCGATGGCTCAGCGGTAACTATTCAATATGAAGCAGTCGACCCGCAGCAAGCTTGGGAGATGCCTCCTCACCTTAAGCTTAGCTCTACAGATGGCACAGTGACGCTTATGCGTGCTAACCGAGCTTTTGCTGAGCATAACCACCTGGACACTCTTGGAACTGCCTGGACGGCTTCACCTACAGACTTGCAGAACTATGCTGCCACTCCTCCAGCCCAGGCTTATTATCAGCAGTAGTATCAACATATTGCACCCTAAAATTGACCAATAGCTAATTTTATGCTAATGTATTATTGATAGAACGAAAACAAAACGTTTTAACAAGGATACACGAAAATGGAACAACAAAATCGACAACCAGGCTCGCCAATTGGGCCAGAAGCTACAATGAACCCAGATGAGCAGAAAAAGCAAGCTCGTCACGGGATTTTTAATGGCGTAATGGGCCGCATGCTACGCAAGGCAGGCCTCATTCGCCATGGTCGTACTTTTGGCCCTGAGCCCGGCACGGTAGTGCAGCGTGGTGGCTTAGTTACAACCCAAGAAGCGCTTGATGCCCAGCCCAAGCAGTCTCCTGGCGAACAAAAGGCTGCTTATATGCCTACAGTAACAGACGCAGGCTTCGGCGTATCTACCCCTGTTACTCTACGTGAGTCGGGTGCGACGGCTACATCCTCAGAAGCACAGACAGTTTTACGCGGCGGCACCGTTACGACTGTGGGTGAAGCAGCTCGACTCGATGCAAGCAGCGACCCATATCCATCTGCCCGTGAAGGTCAAAGTCAGCCATTTACCGGTGGTTCCGAAGCTCCACAGTTAACCGAAGACCAGTGGAGGCAGGCTGCTGGCCCAGTAGGCCCCAATAGCGTAACGCCTCCACAGCCTCCTGCTAGCCCTCAGTTTGGTAATGGTGCAGTGCACAACTTGCCGCTTGACGGTCAGCCACGCCGTTAGGCGCTAACAGTACTCAACTTTTAAAATAGCCAGATCGCACTGGCTATTTTTTATTGGTCCGATTACGCTGTTAGTATAACGACGCAAACAGAATATAAGGGTTGTCTTGCGACGGCATATAAAAAATAACCCCTCTAGATGAGGGGTTATTTTTAAGGTATAAGAAGGTTACTTTTCTACGGTAACTTCTACGCGCTTAACACTCTTACCAGTAAAGAGACGTACGCGACGAGTCGTGTAGGTAACAGTACCTTCAGTGTTAGCGTGAATAGTGAAGTTGCGGCTAAGCTTGGTACCTTTACCAGCGCGCTTAGTCTGACCAACCTGACGAACAATTACTTGCCCGGTGTGGGTCTTTTGGCCACCATAGAGTTTAACGCCAAGGCGCTTACCAGCGCTGTCGCGATTGTTCTTGGATGTACCACCGGCTTTGACGTGTGACATATGATATTTACTTCCTTGTTATTACTAGCAGCTCACGGGCAACAGTTTGATCTGATCTGTAGTAGACCATTTCTGCCTCACCAGCATGCATAAAACTCACTCGATTGTACCCCATTTTCTCGAGGTGGTCAAGTGCTGGAAGGTGGTGAATTTTACCGTTTGGGTTAATCCAGGCTGGCACCGCTACGCAAAGACGGCTGCCGCTTGGCATTTGCGTAGCAATATTGCGTAAAAACTTTTCAGTAATAACGTTGCAGGTGCCAATAATTTGCTGCAATTTTTCGGGTCGGGGCCAGTGGGTAAGGGGGTGCCCTAAATATGCTTCACAGGCGACATTAGTGAATGATTGATTCCACGTATGCGAAGTAGCGTCGCCAACTTCAAGAGGTATTTGTTGAGAAGTTTGGTACTTTTGGTGGAGCCACTCTAGGTTTTGACGAGAATAGTCGATCATTCGAGGTTCAAGATCTGTGCCATAGGCGCCGTAGCCCATTAGAAGTGCTTCTTGTAATACAACGCCAGTGCCACAAAAGGGGTCTAAGACGACGACATCCTGAGACGGCTGCTGATTACCAACACCAAGGTTGATAATAGTTTGTGCAAGCTTGGGGGGTAGCATACCCACAAAGGCATCGCGTTTAGGGCGTTCTTGGTCGCGCTTGGCGTAAGCAGTAATATCTTGCACGGCCACGGTTTGAGCAACGATAATGCTGGACTCATGGCGGATAAGTAAGAGTTCAATGCCGCGTTCGCCGCTTAGGTGGTTATGGAGTACCTGGGCACTCGACAGCTCAACCTCTTGATTTTGAACCAAACGTACTGAATAGCCATTGTTGCGCAGGGATTTTTTGAGGTTAAGACCAATGGCAGTGAGTTGCTTGGTGTTAGTTTTAATGCCATAGGCGCTAATGCCAAGTTGAATTTTGCCTTCCGTAATAGCCTTGGCGCGTTGTAAGACCATTTTCTCGAGCTGTGAGTGTAGGGCGGCTACGTTGGCTTTTTGAATAACACCTAAAAAAGCCCCCAACTTAACACTGCTTCCTAAGCGATTAAATGTAATGTCGGCAATAGGAATGTCACTAACTACTGCATTGCCAATCGGCTGTAGATGATCGGCGCCATACAGGCTTTCGAGTTCGGCTCGTCCAATTGCGGGTTGGCGTCCAAGAATAAATATACTTTCCATTACTGGCTATTATACACTATCTTATCTGTTAACTTGTTGTGTGATAGTCGTTTATCCACTCTGGCTTCAATATGCCGTAGTTTTGCACCAAAGGTAATTGGCTAATTTTTTGCAATCTGTGGCCGGTAATAGGGCTATGCGCCAAAAAGTCACCGAGCGACATATCGTTATAAAGAAGCTCGCTTGCTCGGTCTTCAAGCGCGACCTCTAAGACAGTGGTCCAGGTTCGCGTGCCAACGAAAGTTGGCTCTATCCTCGTTTCGTTAAGAATAGCGCAGAGGCTGTCGGGAGTTAGGAACTGACCACACAACAAACCAAGACCTTGACTTTGGCGTATATCTTTTGCCTGACTAGCTAGTTGATAACAACGCATTAAAATACGATCGTTGTAAGTCGGCCTAGGATCGGGCTGTGCCCAGCTTTGGGCGAGGTGGGCGGTTAGGTATCTTGTGGCCTGGCTGGGGAGTGTTGTTGCAGCCTGAAAAATATCAATTGCTGCGCTATTGTAACAGTTTGTAGACGGTGGAATATTAACACCATAAGCTATCCAGGACATATTATCGGCTGGTAACATGTTGAGCAGCGAAAATAAAAAGTCACCTTGATCATTGCTTGACCATAACCGGCGGTGTCGTAGGGCACGTACAACATCATGGTGCCTCTGTGAACGAAAAGTGCGATAGATTTCTGGATGTTTAAGGGGTTTTGCCTGGGGTATGGGCACCGTAAAGATGTCGGCGACTACAGGTGGGAGGTTGGGGGCAGGGGATCGAGGTGACATATCGACGAGTATAGTATTTTTTACACTACTGAGCAAAAAACGGCGTTATATTAAATCGAAAGCTAGTGGAAGGGGTAAAATGCTAGTCTGCTTGGGAAAAGCTGGGTATAATAGTCCGATATGAGTGAAACTTCTTTCTTTAAACGTCGCTGGAAGCTCTTGCTCAATATTTTTACGGTACTTGCCCTGGTGGTGTTGTTGTATGCAGTAAGAGAGCAGGTGGCTGACACCTTCCAGAACATTAAAAAAGTACATATTTGGGCTTTATTATTACTGATTCCAATCCAATGGCTTAACTACGATGCCCAGACACGGTTATATCGCGGTTTGTTTAGGGTTGTAGGCAATAATTTAAGCTATAAGTTTTTATTTAAAACCTCACTTGAGCTGAACTTTGTAAATAGCGTATTTCCAAGTGGTGGTGTTTCGGGTATTTCGTACTTTGGCATGCGCATGCGCAATGGTAAGGATATAACGGGTGGTAAGGCTACTGTTGTGCAGATGATGAAGCTCATGCTGCTCTTCTTGTCATTCGAAATTTTACTTGTTCTTGGGCTACTTTTTATGGCTATCAATGGCCGAGTTAACGATGTCGTAATTTTGGCTGCTGGATCACTATCGACGCTACTTTTGGTGGGAACTTTTGCGTTCGTAATGATTATTGGTAGCGAAAAGCGCATTGCGGGAACGTTTACATACCTTACCCGTGGTCTTAACCGTCTGATAAAGATTTTTAGACCCAAGCATCCCGAGACGATTAATATTGCATCTGCCCGAGCATCAGTGGAAGAGCTGCATGTTAATTATAAGATCATGGAACGCAATTATTCTGCGCTGCGTTGGCCGTTTATATGGGCGCTTGTAGCCAATCTTACTGAAGTTTTGGCTGTCTATGTCGTGTATATAGCTTTTGATCAGTGGATTAATCTAGGTGCAGTAATTTTAGCTTACTCAGTAGCAAACTTTGCAGGATTAGTATCTGTTTTGCCCGGGGGTGTTGGAATTTATGAAGCTTTAATGACTGGTGTGCTGGCTGCCACAGGTGTGCCGGCCGCAGTTAGCCTTCCAGTGACGGTCATGTATCGTATTTTAAACATGATTATTCAGCTACCAGCAGGTTACTACTTTTACCACAAGACGGTAATTTCCAGCGAGCGTTTGACTGAAGCCAATGAGCGGCACTGATCTTAGGTTAAGTGTTAGTGAGTTTATAGCGCTGGCCAACCAGACGTTGGAGTATGCTTATCCTAATGTCAATATTGCAGGCGAGCTCGCCAATTACCGCGTGAGCAAGGGCCGTTGGGTGTATTTTGACCTCAAGGACGACCAGGCAACGATACGTTTTTTTGGAACAGTCTATCAGCTGCCCGGGCCACTAGAAGATGGCATGATGCTTGCGGTGCGTGGTGTGCCACGACTGCATCCACAGTATGGTTTTAGTGTAACCATTCAGCACATCCAGCCTGTTGGTGAGGGAGCAATTAAAAAGGCCGCCGCATTGCTGGAGGCTAAGCTGCGCGCTGAGGGGCTTTTTGAGTCGGAGCGTAAGCGTCCAATTCCGTATCCGCCAAAGCATGTGGGTTTAATCACGTCGGGCGAGTCGGCTGCTTACCGAGATTTTATGAAAATTATTACTGAGCGCTGGGGCGGGGTGCATATTAGTCTACTTGATGTGCAGGTGCAGGGTGAGCCAGCTCCTGCACAATTGGCGGCGGCTATCGAGCAGTTTAATCGAATGGCCCAGACGCCTGATGTGCTAGTTATTACGCGCGGCGGTGGTAGTGCCGAAGATTTACAGGCCTTTAACACC
>Ga0075366_10000135_pt1 | contig 30916 bp, 30 predicted proteins | sample EndMethybrTD3031_FD_72351 | JGI IMG/M metagenome (GOLD analysis project Ga0075366, IMG submission 72351) | Populus endosphere microbial communities from Tennessee, USA - Endosphere MetaG P. TD hybrid TD303-1 | ecosystem: Host-associated > Plants > Roots > Endosphere | place: USA: Tennessee...
CAATGGGGCAATGATGTACATATTGCGCCCGGGGCATCGGTACAGGATGGTTTGCTGGATATTTGTGTAATCAGCAAATTCCCGGTTTGGCGTCTGCCCGAGATTGGCGCACGGCTAATGCTGAAAACAATTGAGGCATCCACATATATCGAAATTATAAAAGGGAAGGACATTCATATTACAAGATCGGGCCCGGGACCAATACACCTGGACGGCGAACCGCAGGTAATGCAGGCCGGTTTACATATTAATATAGTGCCAAAGTCGTTAAAGGTTATTGTAGGGGCGGGTTATAAAAATTAATAATCATGGCAAAAAAGAATTTTACAGGGGTGGTTTATTCCACCGACCCCGATTTTGAATACCAGGAAAATGGCGGTTCTGACGCGCAAACGCTGCCACCGCAACAACAAAACCTGAAAATATACCTCGATCGTAAAGGTGGCGGCAAACTGGTAACCAGGGTGAGCGGTTTTATAGGCACAGATGCCGATTTGGAGGCCATCGGTAAAAAATTAAAAACAAAATGTGGCGTAGGTGGTTCGGTAAAAGATGCCGAAATACTGATACAGGGCGATTTCAGGGATAAAATACTCGGGCTGTTACAAACCGATGGCTATAAAGCAAAAAAAGCAGGCGGATAGTTTATAAGTAATTCATAACCTATACATTAAGCAGTATCATAGCGTATTTTATACACCAAAACACCAATATAAACCGGTTGTTGCAACATAACAATTAAAGCACATAACATGTGTGTAACGAAATAGTAGCATAAATTTTATCACTATTGCTTGATAATATTAAAAAAAATGGTTTTCATTGCAAATAATTGTAGTGGCAACACACAATATTTTATCGGTATTACGTTATTTATATCCAATTGCACACAAAATGTAATTTGGTATTAAAAAATTGTAAAGAATAATATAAATGATTTTTTTATTTCAATAAAATTCTATTTTTGTTATTCGCATTAAAAGCACATTTAACTAACTTATAACATAAACAAAAACTAAAACTAAAAATTTAAAAGTAATGGCAAACGCACCAACAAAACCAACTACTCCTGTTAAAAAAGAAAGCTCAAGTGCATCGGGCATGTTTGCTTCTTTAACTATCCCTATTTGTATAGTAGTAGCAATTTGCATATATATTTTCATCCTTGGCGATCCAAGCCACTTCAAAGGTGGAGATGTTGCAAACGGTAACCCGGCAGATATCTTCGGCACTGTACACAAAGGTGGTGTGATTGTACCTTTGATCATGTCCTTCTTACTAATGGTTATCGTTTTCTCTATCGAGCGCTTTGTGGTAATTAGCAAGGCATCAGGTACAGGAAGTGTAGATTCTTTCGTAAGGAAAGTACAGGCTTCTTTAAATTCAGGTAACATCGCTGCTGCTTCTGCAGAGTGCGATAAACAAAAAGGTTCGGTAGCAGCAGTTATCAAATCGGCATTGAAAAAATATGGCGAAATGGAAGCAGAACCCAACCTTGATGTTGACCAAAAAACATTAGCTATTCAAAAAGACATCGAAGAAGCAACAGCTTTAGAAATGCCAATGTTAGAGCAAAACTTAACTATCATCGCTACATTAGTATCTATCGGTACATTAACCGGTTTGTTAGGTACGGTAATCGGTATGATCGGTGCGTTCTCTACGTTAGCAGCTGCTGGTGCACCAAACCCTTCTGAACTTTCGGCACACATTTCTGAAGCTTTGATTAACACAGCTTTAGGTATCAGTACTTCAGCTATCTCAATTATCATGTACAACGTATTTACATCAAAAATTGATAAACTGACTTACGCTATTGACGAAACTGGTTTCAGCATCGTGCAAACATTTGCTTCGTCACATAAAAACAAATAAGAATATACTAGTAGTACACCTGCTGGTGTAGTTAACGCCGGCAGGGTTTAAATACAGGTTACACTATATATTTTTAAAAAATTTTAATATGGCAAGGATAAAAGTTCCAAGAAAGAGTACAGCAATCGACATGACCGCCATGTGCGATGTGGCGTTCCTGCTGCTAACTTTCTTTATATTAACTGCAAAACCAAGAACCGATGATCCGGTTCCAATCGATGTACCAAGGTCTTCTATTCAAGTGCCGGTTCCTGATGAGAATTTTGCGACGATAACTGTGGGTCATAATAAGGCTTTCTTTGGCATCGAAGGAACAGATCTTCGCAGAGAAACTTTAGAGCAAGTAGGAGCGATTTATAAACAGACTTTTACACCAGAAGAATTGAAAAAATTCTCAGGTATAGAGTCGTTCGGTGTACCTATTGCGAATATGCATCAGTTCCTTAGTTTGTCATCAGAACAGCAAAGACAGTATGCTCAGCCAGGCATCCCGAGAGATTCGGTAAGCAATGAGTTGTTTAACTGGATCCGTGAAGCCCGTAAAGCTACAGCATCGTTGCATAACGTACAGATGCGTATAGCTATAAAAGGCGATAGCAAGGAAGAGTACCCTGTTATAAAGGATGTTGTAGGGATTTTGCAGAAGCAAAAACTTAATAAATTTAGTTTAATAACTTCAGTTAGCGGCGGCGCAAAAAAATAAGAAATCATGGCAGAATTAGATACCTCCGGGGGAGGGAAACATAAAGGCGGGAAGGTTAGAAGTAAAAAGCAATCAACCCGTATAGATTTAACCGCGATGGTGGATCTGGCTTTCTTATTAATCACTTTCTTTATCATGACAACCACATTGGCCAAGCCTAAAGCGATGGACCTTGCAATGCCTGATAAGGATGAGAAAACTAAAGATCAGTTACCTGTTGCTGCTTCACGTTCATTAACCCTATTATTAGGTAGTAATGATAAACTGGAGTGGTATATTGGCGAGCCAGGCAAATCGGCGCCCGAAGTTATCGGCTATGGCCCGGATGGCTTACGTAAATTACTTGTTGAAAAAAGTAAAGATGTAATGGCTAAAACCGGTAAAGCTATCTTTGTTGTAGTAAAACCAAGCGATAAGTCAAAATACAAAAACATGGTTAGTGTATTGGATGAAATTAATATCACCAATATAACAATGTATGGTATTGTTGATATCACGGCACCAGAAATTGAGTTGTTGAAAAGAGAAAATCTATACAGCGATAACAAATAATAATAAATAACGTTAACTAACATTAAAGCCTGACAAAAAATGTTTGGATCAAAATTAGACATATTAGATCAGAAGTGGATCGACGTTGTTTTTAGTAGCAGGAACAAAGCATACGGTGCTTATGAACTGAGAAAGGATAATTCAAAAAATACGAATAGGGCACTTATAATTGCCATTATATTGTTTGTATTTATTATTTCTTTGCCTACTATAATCAACAAGCTGAAAGGTTTGATCCCAAAAGCTGATGAAAAAGTAAAGATAACAGACGTAGTGCTGTTACCGCCGCCACCGGTGGATCAAACTAAAAAACCACCTCCGCCGCCACCAGAACCGCCAAAACCAAAAGTTGACCAAGTGCGTTTCCCGCCTCCGGTTGTAAAACCAGATAACGAGGTTAAGGAAAAGGACCCGCCAACGGTTAAGGAACTCCAGGTAGCCGACCCTGGTCAGAAAGACCAGAAAGGTGACCCTAACGCAGACATCAGGATTGATGAGCCAGTAGGTAACTCGGATATTAAGCAAGTTGTTGAAGAAGACCCTAATAAGATCTTCGCATCAGTTGAAAATTTACCGGAGTTTCCGGGAGGTCAGGATAAATTTATCGCTTACCTGAGCAAAACTATCCGTTACCCTGCTGTTGACCGTGAAAACGGTACACAAGGACGTGTAATCCTTACATTCGTTGTGGAACGTGATGGCTCGTTAACTGATATTAAAGTTTCAAGAAGCCTTAGTCCTGGTACCGATGCCGAAGCTGTTCGCGCATTGAAATCATCACCGAAATGGAAGCCAGGTATTCAGAATGGCAGGCCGGTACGTGTACAATATAGTGTACCGGTTAGCTTTGCATTAGCTGCCGATAATTAGGATAATGTCAATTAATTTTAATAAAAAGCAAAAATCGCCCAAAAGGCGGTTTTTGCTTATTATAGGAACTACCGTATTCATTTGCTTCATAGCTTTTGGATTAATGATTATGTTTTGGGATAAGCTTCAATTATCCTTACAGCCATATCAGCGCATTCTTTTTGGAGCCTTCATTATTGTCTACGCAGGGTTAAGGTTTTCGAGGTTGTTCAAAAAAGATCAATATGACGAGGAAGATGAATAGGTTAAAGTATACATTTCTGGCATTTGGCTTGATAGCAGGTATACAGGCTTGCAAGCAAAAACCTGTAAAGAGTATCGCCAACGATGACTTTACGTCGGGCAAGGCAACTTTTGCTGTTGATGATTCATTTGCACCAATAGTAGGGCAGGAGATGTATATTTTTAAAAGCAGGTATCCTGATGCTGATCCGACGGTTTTATACCTCACCGAAAACCATGCGGTAAATTTATTGTTGAATGATAGCGTAAGGGTTGCTATATTGTCACGTGAACTGGATACGGCCGAACTTAATGTTCTCAAAAGACGTTCCTTAGACGTTAAGATAGTTCGCTTTGCTTCTGACGCCATTACACTCATTGTAAATAAGGCTTCGAATGATACGCTTGCTTCGGTAGGTGAGCTAAAGAAAATGCTTAACGGCCAAGGCGATCTTAATAAAACTATCGTTTTTGATAATCCAAACTCAAGTTTGGTAAGATATTTGAAAGAGTTGTCTGGTAATAATGAATTTAAGCAAAAAAATATTTATGCGCTTAAATCAAGCAAGGAAGTTATAAAATATGTAAGCGAGCATCCTGACGCTTTAGGAATAACAGGTTATAGCTGGCTGGTTGATCCGGATAAGGATTATGCTTCCTACGTGGATAATGTTAAAATTGTAGGCGTTAAGGACGAGGCTAATAAGAAGTATCCAAACGAATACTTTAAACCTTCGCAGGAAACGCTTGTCTTAAAACAGTACCCTTTAAGCAGGGGATTGTATATCGTTGACTGTTCGAGCAAAACAGGCTTAGCAATGGGATTTGCTAGTTTTATAGCCGGGGATGTGGGACAGCGAATTATTTTAAGATCGGGTTTATTGCCCGACTCAATGCCACCAAGAGAAATTAACTTAAGAAGTAAATTATAACTAAATAAGATGAAAATGATCAGTAAAATAGCTAAGGCAACATTAGGACTGGTATTAATAGGTTCATCATCAGTTTTTGCGCAAAGTCTAGCCGACGCCAAAAAAGCTATTGACGCCGAACAATATCAAAAAGCTAAATCGATGCTTAAAAACCTTACGACCACGCAGGCCGATAAGGACGAGAATTTCTTTTACCTGGGTTGGGTGTACATTAAACAGGATTACTCCGACTCGGCTAAAACTGTGTTTAATAAAGGTATCGCCGTAAATCCAAAATCGGGCTTAAACTACGCCGGTTTAGGTGCTGTTGCCCGTTTGGATAAAGACAAAGCAGGTGCAACAACAAACTTTAACCAAGCCATAGCCCTTGCAGGTAAAAATGCTAAACCTTATGTATTTGTAGGTAAAGCTTATTTACTGCCGGTAACTACAGATGGTAAAGTATCTGTTGACGATGCGAGCGCTGCAATTGCGGTGTTACAAAAAGGCAAGGCTGTTGCTCCTAAGGATGTGGAGTTATTGATTACTTTAGGTGATGCTTACGCTTCACAAATAAAAAGTAACGAAGCTTACCAGGCTTATTCTGACGCATCAACCATCGACCCTAAAAACCCTGCTGCTAAGGTAGCAACCGGTGTTTTGTGGAGATATGCCAATAATTTCGAGGATTCTGAAAAACAATTCCAGGATGCATTAGCCATCGACCCTAACTATGGTCCGGCTTACCGCGAATGGGCTGAGACAGACAACCGTTGGGCTAATACAGACCCAAAGGTGGCGTCCGTTAAAATTAAAGCCGCGGTTGAACAATACAAAAAATATATTAGCCTGACAGATCAGTCGCCGGAATCGCAAATGCGTTATGCCGACTTCCTGATCAGTGCCGGCCAGTATGCCGAACTACAGCCTGTTGCAGCTGAGTTGGTTAAAAATGCCAAATCAAATTTAAGGGCGTATCGTTACCAGGCTTATGCTGCTTATGAGAATAAGGATTACCCGACAGCCTTGACCGCGATGAATACCTGGTTAAGCAAAGCTGATCCTAAAAGGATTGTACCCCGTGATTATTTATACCTTGGCCGTATTCAAATGGCATCTGGTCAGGATTCAACAGGTATTAACACTTTAAGGAAAGCCCTTACACTGGATTCTACACAAACAGATGTTTATGGCGAAATTGCTAAATCATTATTCCGTGGTAAAAAATATGCTGAAGCCGGAGACGCTTACAAATTGGTTACACAAAAAGGTGGCCGCAGTGTAAAGCTAAGCGATTATTTTTATGAAGGTATTAGCTATTACTACGGTTACGATGAAAAGAAACCTAATGCTGATAGTTTGATTGCTAGGGCCGATTCTGCATTTAGTTATGTAGTTCAAAAAGCTCCGACAACTGCCGATGCTTACATTTATCGTGCACGTGTTAACGAGTTAAAAGATAAAGACCGTAACAACATTGTTGGCTACGCTAAACCGTTCTATGAAAAGTATATCGAAGTTGTAACCGCTAAAGGTGCACCGGACGATAAAACTAAAAAGAACCTTGCAGAGGCCTACGTTTACTTAGGCACTTATGCTGAGTTTAAAGAAAAGGATTTAGCAAAAGCTACTGACAACTATACTAAAGCAAGGGACAACGACCCAACAAATAAACAGGTTGTAGCCTTCTTTGCCCGCAAAGCTGGCGGTGCCGGTAAAAGCAAATAATTAGAATCAAGAGTTAAGAATCAAGAGTCAGGATGAGGAATTGCATAGCAGTCCTTAATCCTGGCTCTTTTTTTGCGCGAGGTTTAAGCGTCAACACGAAAAGCTAACGCTGTTTTTGACTCACCCGGAAACTTGCGAAGTTTCAAAAACTTCGCAAGTTTGATTGACGATACGCACAATACTGTCTTGGTCTTGTTTCTTGATTCTTAACTCTTGATTCTATTTTACCTCTCGATTCTTTTATTATTAATCCATTAGTATATTTGCAGCATGGAAGCACACAGTTTACCGGGTAGTTATTTACCCATTATATTTCAGATGCTGGTGGCGTTAGGGTTTGTTGTTACTACCATGTTTGTAACGCATAAAATTGGCCCTAAACGTAAAACTAAAGATAAGCTTACACCCTTTGAATCGGGTATCGAGGTGGTTGGTAATGCCCGTACACCTATTTCTATCAAGTATTTCCTGGTAGCGATCCTGTTTGTATTGTTTGATGTGGAGGTGATTTTTATGTATCCATGGGCTGTTAATTTTAAGGCTATGGGCGAACAAGGTATGATAGAGATGTTCATTTTCATGGCCACGCTTTTGCTGGGCTTTATCTACGTTATTAAAAAGGGCGCCTTAGACTGGGATTAAGAAGCCCCTCCTAATCCTCCCAGATAGGGAGGACCTTCGGGAATGAAAATATAATTATTTTAAAGTCTCCCCAGCCGGGGGAGATTTAGAGGGGGCTGAGCGTTAGATTGGGATTAATTTAGAACAATTCTAAATATAGTCTTTGCCCCTGCATAGTGTACCATTTACATCGTTATTTACGTAATTTTGCGCTTGTTACCTGTAGTAACAGGTAATGTTTTCTATTAACATTAGTCAATGAGTGATATTCAAATAGTTAACGCTCCTTTAGGGGTTGAAGGTTCCGGGTTTTTTGCCACCTCGCTTGATAAAGCTGTTGGCCTTGCCCGCGCCAATTCACTATGGCCATTGCCTTTTGCCACATCCTGCTGCGGCATTGAATTTATGGCAACAATGGCTTCACATTATGATCTTTCGCGTTTTGGCGCCGAGCGTTTAAGCTTTTCGCCACGCCAGGCAGATTTGCTGATGGTTATGGGTACTATAGCTAAAAAAATGGCTCCTGTACTGCGCCAGGTTTACCTGCAAATGGCCGAACCCCGTTGGGTTATGGCTGTTGGCGCCTGCGCGTCAAGCGGTGGTATATTTGATACCTATTCTGTTTTGCAGGGTATCGACGAGATTATCCCGGTTGATGTTTATGTGCCTGGTTGCCCGCCACGCCCCGAAGCCATTATTGATGGGTTTATGAATATACAGGAGCTGGTAAAAACGGAGACACTTCGCAGAAGAAATGAACCTAAATACCAGGAATTATTAGCTAAATACGGAATTCAATAATAATGGCCCAGATACCCAACGAAGAGCTTTTAAAAAGAATCGGCGAAAAATTTGGTGAGCAGGTGACTTTAGTGGGCGAGCCATATGGTTTACTTACTGTAGAAACAAGCCGCGGGCAGATCATCGACCTGCTTACTTTCCTGAAAACCGATCCGGCCCTTAAATTTATATTTTTAACAGATATTACCGGCATCCACTATCCCGAGCGGGAAAAGCAGATTGGTATTATTTACCATTTGCACAGCCTTACTACCAATACCCGTATCAGAATAAAAGTATTTTTGGCTGATGGTGACGTGCATATCCCAACGGCAACTGTACTATGGGAAGGCGCTAACTGGATGGAACGCGAAACTTACGACTTTTTTGGAGTGATCTTCGACGGGCATCCTGATTTGCGCCGCATTTTAAATGTTGACGACATGACGGCTTTCCCCATGCGAAAAGAATTCCCGCTGGAAGATCCTAATCGCGTTGATAAAAAGGATTACTTTTTCGGAAGATAAAATATATGCCGCAAGGGAAACCTGTGCGGCATCACTATATAAAAGAAATATAAATTATACTGATGCAAAATCATCCTGTATATACAGATAACGATCCGCAAAACGAGCTCTCGACCTTAAACCTCGGCCCAACTCACCCTGCAACCCATGGTGTGTTTCAAAACGTGCTGCAGTTGGATGGCGAAAGAATTGTGAGCGGCGTATCAACGATAGGGTATATTCACCGTGCGTTTGAAAAAATTGCCGAACACCGCCCTTTTTACCAGATAACCCCGTTAACCGACAGGCTAAACTACTGTTCGTCGCCTATCAATAACATGGGCTGGCACATGACGGTAGAAAAACTGTTGGGCATAACCACACCAAAACGGGTTGATTACCTGCGTGTAATTGTAATGGAACTTGCACGTATTGCAGATCATATTGTTTGTAACGGCGTATTGGGGGTAGATACAGGAGCTTTTACCGGTTTCCTGTACATGATGGAATTCCGCGAAGCTATCTACGAAATTTACGAAGAAGTTTGCGGTAGCCGTTTAACTACAAACATTGGCCGCATAGGTGGGTTTGAACGTAATTTTAACTCCATTGCTTTTGCTAAACTGCGTAAGTTCCTGGTTGATTTCCCTAAAACATTAAAGGAGTTTGAATCGCTGTTTAACCGTAACCGCATTTTTGTTGACAGAACAAAAGATGTGGCTGCCGTTACCGCCGAGGATGCTTTAAACTATAGCTGGACGGGCCCGATATTACGTGCCACTGGTGTTGATTACGATGTAAGGGCCATGAACCCTTACTCATCATACGAAGATTTTGAATTTGAAGTGCCTGTTGGTACCAATGGCGACGTTTACAGCCGCTTTTTGGTACGTAACGAGGAGATGTGGCAGAGTTTGCGCATTATTGACCAGGCGTTAACTAAACTGGACAAAGAGCCATCGGATGTTTTCCATGCCGATGTACCGGAGTTTTACCTGCCCCCAAAAGAAGAAGTTTATAATAATATGGAAGCCCTGATCTATCACTTTAAAATTGTGATGGGCGAGATACCAACCCCGAATACCGAGGTTTATCATTCGGTTGAAGGTGCCAATGGCGAATTAGGTTTTTATTTGGTGAATGATGGCGGGCGTAGCCCATACCGTTTGCATTTCCGCAGGCCAAGCTTCATCAATTACCAGATGTATGCGCCCATGAGCCGTGGTATGTTATTATCAGACGCGATTATTAATATGAGTAGTTTAAACGTTATAGCCGGAGAGTTAGATGCTTAGAGTTGAAGATACTCAGGTTTCGGTTGAGTTTAGCCCGGAACTGCTGAATAAATTTGCTGATGTGGTTACCCGCTATCCTGCAGGTAAACAAAAATCGGCATTGTTGCCTATCCTGCACTATGTACAGGCCGAGTTTGGCTGGGTTAGCCCGCAGGCTATGGATAAGGTTGCAGCCTATTTGGATATATTACCCATAGAGGTTTATGAAGTAGCTACATTTTATACCATGTACCTGCTTAAGCCAAGCGGCAAATATGTATTGGAAGTATGCCGTACAGGCCCTTGTGGAGTTGTTGGCGCCGATAAAATTATGGATCATATTGAGCAAACGCTTGGTGTACCCGAAGGCGAAGTTACTGCCGATGGCTTATTTAGCTGGAGAGGCGTAGAGTGCCTTGCTGCCTGCGGTTATGGCCCGGTGCTGCAAATTGGCCCCGAATATACTTTTTACGAAAATTTAACTAACCAATCGGTTGATAAACTGATAGGGGATTTAAAGGCAAAAGCAAAAAATTAAAGCAATGGGACGCAAATTACTTTTAGAACATATAAACGTACCCGGCATCAATACATTTGATGTATACCGCCAAAAGGGTGGTTATGCATCTGTTGAGAAAGCTTTAAAAACCATGACGCCCGAGGCGATTGTGGAAGAGGTAAAAAAATCGGGCTTACGCGGTCGTGGCGGTGCGGGTTTCCCAACCGGTATGAAGTGGAGTTTTTTGGCTAAACCCGAAGGTGTGGAACGCTACCTGGTTTGCAACGCCGATGAATCGGAGCCAGGTACTTTTAAAGACCGTTATCTGATGACTTACATCCCTCACTTATTAATTGAGGGCATGATAGTGGCCAGTTTTGCGCTGGGTGCCAAAACATCATACATCTACGTACGTGGCGAAATGATGCCGCAGATCCGCATCTTGGAAAGGGCCATCGCGGAAGCAAAAGCAAAAGGATTTTTAGGAAAAAACATATTAGGATCGGGTTACGACCTGGAGCTGTATGTGCAACCGGGCGGTGGCGCATATATCTGCGGCGAAGAAACTGCCCTGTTAGAGTCATTGGAAGGCAAACGTGGTAACCCTCGTATTAAACCGCCATTTCCGGCCATTGCCGGTTTGTACGGCTGCCCAACAGTGGTGAACAACGTGGAATCAATTGCTGCCGTAGTACCTATCATTAACGAAGGGGGCGACGAATATGCCAAATTAGGCATCGGCCGCAGCACCGGTACCAAACTGATATCGGCCGGTGGTAATGTAAAAAAGCCAGGGGTTTACGAAATTGATTTGGGGCTGCCAGTGGAAGAGTTTTTATACTCCGACGAATATTGCGGTGGCATTGCCAACGGCAAACGCTTAAAAGCGGTTGTAGCGGGCGGTTCATCTGTGCCAATTTTACCGGCCAACCTGTTCCTGAAAACCATAAACAACGAACCTCGCCTGATGAGCTATGAATCATTGGCCGATGGCGGATTTGTAAGCGGAACGATGATGGGGTCAGGCGGTTTTATAGCCTATGACGAGGACCAATGTATAGTACGTAATACCTGGAACTTCACCCGTTTTTACCACCACGAAAGCTGCGGACAATGTTCGCCCTGCCGTGAAGGTACCGGATGGATGGAAAAAGTATTGCACCGCTTAGAGCATGGCCATGGCAAAATGAGCGACATGGACCTGCTGGTTGATGTATCTAAAAAAATTGAAGGAAATACTATTTGTCCGTTGGGCGACGCGGCAGCATGGCCCGTAGCCAGCGCTATCCGCCACTTCAGGGATGAATTTGAATGGCACGTAACTAATGGAGCCGAAGCGACAGTTCGTAATTTCGGTTTGGCTCACTATGCTGACCCATTGCCAAAACCGGAGGTTTTGGCATAATACGATAAACACTCTACTATGTCATTGCGAGGAACCAAGCAATCTCATAGGCAGGGTAACGACTATGCATACGACGAGATTGCCACGCTACGCTCGCAATGACATATCGGAAAACAAAATGCTTCTGAACTTAGGGTTCAGAGATTAGGATTTAGAGTTTATACAAGGACGTTATATATAAATGTCGATGAAAGTAACGATTGACGGAATACCCGTTGAAGTAGAACCAGGAACAAGCATACTTAATGCCGCGAGGCAGATAGGTGGTGACATCGTTCCGCCTGCTATGTGCTATTACTCCAAGCTGGAAGGCAGCGGCGGTAAATGCCGTACCTGTTTGGTTAAGGTGACCAAGGGATCTGAAAAAGACCCGCGCCCGATGCCTAAGCTGGTAGCATCATGCCGTACCGGTGTTATGGATGGCATGGAAGTGCAAAACATTACATCGCCCGAAGTTATTGAGGCCCGCAAAGGTGTGGTTGAAATGTTATTGATCAATCACCCCCTGGATTGCCCGGTTTGTGACCAGGCCGGCGAATGTCACTTGCAGGATTTGGGCTTTGAGCACGGCGCGGCTAAAACCCGTTACGAGTTTGACCGCCGTACGTTTGAAAAAATTGATATCGGCGATAAAATACAGCTGCATATGACACGTTGCATCCTTTGCTATCGTTGCGTGTTCACGGCCGACCAGATTACCAATACTCGTTTACACGGTATCCTGAACAGGGGCGATCATTCTGAAATTTCTACCTATATCAGTAAAGCCGTTGATAACGATTTTTCGGGTAACGTAATTGACGTTTGCCCGGTAGGTGCGTTAACCGACAAAACTTTCCGCTTTAAAAACCGCGTATGGTTTACCAAACCGGTTGAAGCGCACAGGGATTGTGATAAATGCTGCGGTAAAGTGACTTTATGGTATAAAGGTGAGGACGTGATCAGGGTAACCGGCCGTAAGGATGTTTATGGCGAGGTTGAAGAGTTTATTTGCAATACCTGCCGTTTTGATAAAAAGAAAACTGCCGACTGGGTAATTGAAGGCCCGCGTAAAGTATCACGTAAATCGGTTATCAGCTCAAATCATTACGAGTTTACGCCGCTGCCGGTTGTAAAAACCAACCCGGTGTTACTGGAAGCCAATAAAGAACAATTTGAAAGGGATACAAGATTATAATGGAAGCCGATTTAATATTTAGGATTATACTGATCGTTGTGATTTTCCTGATCAGTTTGGTTGTGGCTATGTACTCAACTTATGCCGAGCGTAAAATAGCGGCGTTTTTCCAGGATAGGATAGGCCCTAACCGCGCCGGTCCGTGGGGGATATTGCAGCCGCTTGCCGATGGTGGTAAAATGTTTTTGAAAGAAGAGATCATCCCTACCAATGCTACACCTTTTCTGTTCATTGTAGGGCCCTGTTTGGCTATATTGACTGCCTGTATAGGTTCGGCAGTTATCCCATGGGGACAAAAAATGGTTATCGGCGGTCATACCATTGATCTGCAGGTTACCGATATCAATGTTGGTGTATTGTACATTTTCGGCGTAGTATCATTAGGTGTTTATGGCGTAATGATAGGCGGCTGGGCATCAAATAACAAATACTCGTTGTTGGGCGCTATCCGCGCGGCATCGCAAAATATCAGCTACGAAATTTCGATGGGTTTATCCATCATTGCCTTATTGATGCTTACCGGTACTTTAAGCTTGAAAGAGATTGCCGAGCAGCAACATGGCTGGAACTGGAATATCCTACGTCAGCCATTGGGCTTTCTGATATTTATCGTGTGCGCGTTTGCCGAAACCAACCGCACGCCGTTTGACTTGCCTGAATGTGAAACCGAGCTTGTAGGTGGTTATCATACCGAGTACTCATCAATGAAATTAGGTTTCTATTTGTTTGCAGAGTACATCAACATGTTCATTTCATCGGCAGTAATGGCTACCCTGTATTGGGGCGGTTATAACTACCCCGGTATGGATTGGGTTACCGCGCATGTAGGCCCGGCAATTGGCCCGCTGATTGGTACCGTTGTCCTTTTTGCAAAAATATTCCTGTTCATCTTCTTCTTTATGTGGGTACGCTGGACAATCCCGCGTTTCCGTTATGATCAGTTGATGGATTTGGGCTGGAAGATATTGATACCATTGGCAATTGCCAACATAGTGCTTACCGGTGTGGTGAGTACAGCACTTAAACACTTTGGATTTTAATTAAATGGAATCATTAAGCAATAAGAAAAAAGTATTGGAAGTAAAGCCGCTCAATTTTTTGGAGCGTGCTTACCTGCCTGCCATTGTTGGCGGCCTGGCTACTACCATGAAGCACTTTTTTAAAAAACCTGTAACTATCAGCTATCCTGAAGAGAAGCGCGAGTTTTCTGAAAACTTCCGTGGTATGCACTCGCTTAAACGCGACGAGGATGGCAAAGAGCGTTGCACTGCCTGCGGCCTATGTGCATTATCATGCCCTGCAGAAGCTATTACCATGACAGCCGCCGAACGCCAGAAAGGCGAAGAGCACCTGTACCGTGAAGAAAAATACGCCGCTGTTTACGAAATAAACATGCTGCGTTGCATTTTTTGCGGCTTATGCGAGGAGGCCTGCCCTAAAGAAGCCATTTACCTTGACGGTGATATTGTACCTGCCGACTATTTAAGGAAGGATTTTATTTACGGTAAAGACAAATTAGTAGAGGCACCCTTAAATCAATAAAGAAGTTTTATACCTTTGCCCAGCCTTAAAGCAGGGCAAGGGTATTTTGTAAATATAAACATGAGTACATTTTACTTCATCGCGTTTTTGTCCATATTCTTTTCGATATTGGTAATCTCGGCCAAAAATCCGGTACATAGTATCCTTTATCTTATACTTACCTTTTTTACGTTCACCATTCACTATATTTTACTGAATGCCCAGTTTTTGGCTATCGTGAATTTTATAGTGTATATGGGGGCTATCCTGGTATTGTTCCTGTACACGCTGATGCTCATCAACCTGAATAAGGAAAGTGAGCCGGTTAAACCGTTTATGATAAAAATAGCCGGCGTATTTGGCGGCGGTATATTGGCGGTAGCAATTGCCTCATCATTAAAACTGGTTGCCATATCAAACCCGGTAGTACTGCAAAATCCCGATCTTGGTTTAGTAAAAAACCTGGGTAAAGTATTGTTTAACGAATTTCTACTGCCATTCGAAGTATCGTCTATATTGCTTTTATCGGCAATGGTAGGCGCTGTTTTGCTGGCAACCAAAGACTCTAAAACTGCATAATGGAAAGTTTAACAAATACCATACACGCGGTACCGCTTAATCACTACATACTGTTAAGTGCTATTATTTTTTCGATAGGTGTAATGGGGGTATTAATCCGCCGCAATGCTATCGTGATATTTATGTCGGTTGAGCTGATGCTGAATTCGGTAAACCTATTGCTAACCGCATTCTCCGTTTATCGGGGCGATGCTACCGGCCAGGTTTTCGTATTTTTTATCATGGCACTGGCCGCAGCCGAAGTAGCCGTAGGGCTGGCCATCATCGTGATGATCTATAGAAACACAAATTCGATAGACATAAATGTGCTGAATAGGCTGAAGTGGTAGCAGCCCCCCGGCCCCCTGAAGGGGGAGGGATAGAGATTAATATTCAACACCTTTCTTTAGAAAGGCTTATAAATAAAACAATTTAAAAACAAAAGTCTCACCCTTCAGGGGGAGATTTAGAGGGGGCTTATGAATCAATACATCTGGCTTATTCCCATATTACCGTTAGCCGGTTTTATTATTAACGGACTTGGCCGTAATTCATTATCAAAAGGCGTAATAGGCTTTATTGGCAGTGCGCTTGTATTGGCATCTTTTGCCTTAAGCATTGCCGTTTTCTTCCAGGTAAAAGCAACCGGAGTAATGAACGTTAATTATTTCGAGTGGATCAGCGCAGGGCCTGTAAAAATACCTTTCGCGTTCATGGTTGATCAATTAAGCTCGATAATGCTGCTCATCATTACTGGCGTAGGTTTTCTTATTCACCTGTACTCTATTGGTTACATGCATGATGATAAAGGTTTTGGTAAGTTTTTCGCTTATCTCAACCTATTTGTGTTTTTCATGCTTTTACTGGTGATGGGTTCAAACTACATCATCATGTTTATTGGATGGGAGGGTGTTGGTTTATGCTCATACCTGTTGATAGGTTTCTGGTATACCAATCCAAGTTATGCTGATGCCGCCAAAAAAGCTTTTATCATGAACCGCATTGGCGACCTTGGCTTTTTGATGGGTGTATTCCTCATCATCTACGCTTTTGGTACCGTTGAATTTGCAACCCTTTTCCCTAAGGTAGCTGCAATGAAAGTGGGCGCAGCACCGCTTACCACAATTGCTTTATTGTTGTTTGTTGGCGCTATGGGTAAATCGGCACAGTTGCCGTTATTTACCTGGTTGCCCGATGCAATGGCCGGCCCAACACCGGTTTCGGCTTTGATACACGCTGCAACCATGGTTACAGCCGGTATTTATATGATTGCCCGCTCAAACATTATTTATACGCTATCGCCGGTTGCTATGGACGTGGTAGCGATAGTAGGTTTGGCAACGGCATTGTTTGCGGCGCTTATCGCACTTACACAAACAGATATTAAAAAGGTACTGGCGTATTCAACAGTATCGCAGTTGGGTTATATGTTTTTAGGCCTGGGCGTTGGCGCTTACACCGGATCTTTTTTCCACGTATTGACCCACGCTTTCTTCAAAGCTTTATTATTCCTTGGTGCAGGTTCTGTTATCCACGCTGTAAGCGGCGAGCAGGATATGCGGAAGATGGGTGGACTGAGACGCAAATTACCCGTTACCTTTGTAACCATGCTTATGGGTACCATTGCTATATCAGGTATTCCCCCATTCTCGGGTTTCTTTTCAAAAGACGAAATTTTAGCCCACGCTTATGAGCATAGCACTACATTTTATGTAATTGGTGTATTTACGGCGATGCTAACTTCGTTCTACATGTTCCGGATGATGTACCTTACTTTCTGGGGCAAGTTCCGCGGAACGCATGAGCAGGAACATCATCTGCATGAATCGCCTGCTACAATGACCATCCCTTTAATTGTATTAGCCATATTATCCTTCATCGGCGGTTTCATCGGCGTGCCTGAGGTATTAGGAGGTCATCATGAATTGGCACATTACCTGGCGCCGGTATTCAAAGCTTCAACCGCGGTATTACCAATGCATGAGTTGTCGTCAAACACCGAATGGATTTTGATGGGGATTTCTGTAACAGTGGCATTTGTTGCATTGGTTTACGCTTATATTAAATATGTACAAAACGGCCGTGTTCCGGCAGCTGATACTGAAGAGCGCCCGGCGTTAACCAGCTTATCATACCACAAATTTTATGTTGATGAGCTGTACGATTTTCTTTTCCGCAAGCCATTGGATTTCCTGTCAACTTTCTTCTACAAAGTAGTAGATAAAATGGGTATCGACGGCTTGGTAAACGGGATAGGTAAAGGTACAATTGAAACCAGTAAAGGCTTACGCTTACTGCAAACCGGTAATGTTGGGTTTTACATATTTGTAATGGTATTGGGTATTATAGGCGTGTTGCTGTATACCGTATTTGGATTAACTAAAGTATAAACGATAGCGTTTAAAACATAAAATGACCGTTAGTATATTAATTTTTTTACCGGTAATTGCCGCAATTATAGTAGCCTTTTTAAAAGGCAACACCGCCAAATATGCCGCTTTATTTTTTGCAATAACCGAGCTGGCAGTAGCAGGCTTGTTTTTGAGCAAGTTTGCGCCCGATGCAACCTCGCAGTTTGTTATAGATGCCCCATGGATACCTAAACTAGGTGTTTATTTTAAAGCAGGTATCGATGGCATTAGCATGATTGTGGTATTACTTACCACATTGCTTGTGCCGCTTATTATATTAAGCACATTTAAACACGAGTATAAAAATGCGGGCGCATTTTATGGCCTGATACTATTTATGCAGGCTGGCTTGCTGTTGGTGTTCACTGCAATGGATGGCTTTTTGTTTTATGTAGGCTGGGAAGCAGCGTTAATTCCTATTTACTTTATTTGCGCCCTTTGGGGTGGCGAAAACCGCATCCGGATTACGCTTAAATTTTTTATCTACACGTTTGCGGGTTCCTTGTTTATGCTGGTGGCTATCATCTATCTTTACCTGCAATCGCCGTCCAAAACATTTGATCTTCACGATTTTTATACCTTAAAGTTAGGCGTTCAACAGCAGTCATGGGTGTTTTTAGCTTTCTTTTTGGCTTTTGCCATCAAGATGCCAGTATTCCCTTTCCATACCTGGCAGCCGGATACCTATACCGAAGCGCCTACCGGCGGTACCATGATGCTTTCGGGTATTATGCTTAAGATGGGCGTTTATGGCGCTATCCGCTGGATGATCCCTAATGCTCCTGCAGGCCTTGATCATTGGCAGGCAATTATCACTTCATTGGCGGTGATAGGAATTGTTTACGCCTCCATTATTGCTTTTAAACAAACCGATGGCAAGCGTTTGGTAGCTTACTCATCTATCGCCCACGTTGGTTTAATTGCGGCGGGGATATTTTCATGGAGCCAGCAAGGTTTACAGGGCGCCCTGGTGCAGATGCTTAACCACGGTATCAATGTGGTGGGTATGTTTTTTATCTGGGACATCATCAGCACCCGTTTAAATACCCGCGAAATAGGCAGCCTTGGTGGTATTGCCAAAGTAGCCCCCAAATTTTCGATAGCGTTTTTAATTATTGTATTGGGAACGGTAGGCTTGCCCTTAACCAATGGTTTTGTGGGAGAGTTTTTGCTGTTAAATGGCGTGTTTCAGTACAGCGCATATCATTACATGAACATTGCCCTGGCTATTATTGCCGGTACAACCATTATTTTGGGCGCGGTTTACATGCTGAGGATGTATAAAAATGTGATGCAAGGCGAAACCAATGAATTAACCACTAATTTTAAAGACATCAGCGGATCTGAGCAATTGGTGCTTGGCATCATTTGCCTGTTGATAATCGTTATCGGCGTATACCCGCAGCCTATTTTGCATATATCCGAAGCAGCTGTTACTAATTTGATAAATACTTTGAATACAAAACCGGGGTTTTAATATTAAACTCTAAACTCTAATTTCTAAACTCTAAAAAAGAAAAATAAAATATTAAATGAAATAAATGGAAACCGGAGATAACAACGCAAAGAAGTTTAATCTGGAGGACAGAACATTTGATTTTGCTAATAATTGTAAAGAGTTTTTAAAGAAGATAGAAAGAAATATACATAACGTTGAATACTATAAGCAGCTTATACGATCATCAGGTTCGGTAGCCGCGAATTTTATAGAGGCCAACGAAAGCTTTAGCCGAAATGATTTTTCGCACAGGATAAAGATCTGTAGAAAAGAAGCAAAAGAGAGTAGATTATGGCTCAGGCTAATAGATATAAATGAACAAGAACTGGGAAACTCCAGAACTATGTTGATTCAGGAAACAATTGAATTGACGAAGATATTTGGAGCAATGCTTGAAAAAATAAAGAATACGAATTGACAACTACCCGGGTTTTAGAATTTTAATGAAACTTTCGGGTTTTTATTTAGAGTTTAGAAATTAGGTTTTAGGATTTATAAAGAAAATGACTACTTTAATCATCATATCTGTTTTACCAATAGTGCTATTGTACCTTGGCTTGTATAAGGCTTCAAAGGCATTATTACCTGTTACCGTTATCGGCTTACTTGCCGCTTTGGCTTGCGCTGTTGCCGAGTATAAAAGGCCTGATACCGCAATACCTACTTTTCATGGTATGATGATGTTCAACAACTTTTCTGTTGTATTTTCATCAATAGCTATTATAACCACGATTTTGATCTTGTTATTATCGGCAGGATATTTTGAGAAGATAAGTAGTCATGTGGCCGAGTATTACGCTATTATCCTGTTTTCGTTGGCCGGAATTATCGTTATGGTGTCTTATTACAACCTTACCATGATGTTTATCGGTATTGAAATTATGTCGGTAAGCTTATACATCCTGGCAGGTATCAAAAAGAGCGATTTTGCATCAAACGAGGCTGCATTGAAATATTTCCTGATGGGGGCATTCTCAACAGGTTTCTTATTGTTCGGCATCACTTTGCTGTATGGCACCACAGGCTCGTTTAGCCTGGAGGTTATTAACGATTGGGTTGTAGCCCATCCGCATGCCGATCCTATGTTTTATACCGGCATAGGGCTTATCATTGTTGGCCTTTGCTTTAAAGTAGGCGCTGCCCCTTTCCATTTCTGGACGCCGGATGTATATGAAGGTTCGCCAACGCTGATAACGGCCTTCATGTCTACTGTAGTAAAAACAGCTGGTTTTGCCGCGTTCCTGCGCCTATTCTCGGTATGCTTTGCGCCATTGTCTGATTTTTGGACGCCGATATTACTTGCCATCACTATAGCAACCTTATTTATAGGCAACATTACCGCGTTGTATCAGCAAAGCTTTAAACGGATGCTTGCTTTTTCAAGTATCTCGCATGCCGGGTACCTGCTGTTTGCAATTGTAGCTTTAGGTGCAAGCTCGGCCAATTCGGTATTTATTTATGCTGCGGCTTATTCAGTTTCTTCAATAGTAGCCTTTGGCGCCCTTATATTAGTTCAGCAACAAAGTGGTAGCGACAATTTTGAAAGTTTTAACGGCCTGGCCAAAAAGAACCCGTTCCTGGCCTTTGTGCTTACGGTGGCCATGCTGTCATTGGCTGGTATCCCACTTACAGCCGGCTTTATTGGCAAGTTTTATATGTTTTCGGGCGCTTTGGCCAAATACCAGTTCTGGCTGGTTATTATAGCTGTTGTAAACGCAATCATCAGCATTTTTTACTACTTCAGGGTTATTGTGGCCATGTATTTCCGGTCGGCAGATAGGGCCGAACTGGTGGTGCCGGCGTATTATAAAATTGTTTTTGCAATCTCGGCATTGGCAACTATCATCATCGGTGTTTACCCGGATTTTATTTCCTATTTCATTTAATAATAACTGGGTACTGCAAATTGATATAATATTTGTAGTTTTACAGATATAGTGAATGGAAAGTTTTTGGGATTACCTTCAAAATTTAACGGACGCTCAATCCATCATAAGCAGGGGAGGCTTTTATTTCCTGCTTGTTGTTGTTTTTGCTGAAACCGGGTTGTTTTTTGGTTTTTTTTTACCAGGAGACTATTTGCTATTTATGGCAGGCTTGCTGTGTTCGGCAGGCAAGGTTGATGTAAATATATCTACATTGGTGTTATCGCTCATTGCAGCAGGCATATTAGGAAATTTTACGGGTTATTGGTTTGGTTACCGAACGGGGCCTGTACTATTTAACAAAAACGATTCGCTTTTTTTTAAGAAGCGATATGTGATACTGGCCAGCGATTTTTATAATAAGTATGGCGGCATGGCTTTGATTTTAGGGAGATTTTTCCCAATTGTTAGAACATTTGCCCCTATATTTGCAGGTGTTGTTAAAGTTGATATCAAAAAATTTGCTTTATACAATCTTGCCGGCTGTATAGCCTGGGTATGTACCTTTACATTAGGCGGCTTTTTTTTAGGAAAACGCTTCCCTCAGTTAAAGGATTACATGCAATATGTAGTGGTAGGGCTGATAATAATTACTACTGTACCGCTTGTTGTTGCTTACATACGCAAGAAGATTGCGGCGAATAAAGAAAAAATAGAATAAACGTTATTAAATATACCACAAATACCAAATGAGTACACAACACCCCTGGCACCAGGTTTCTCCCGGTGATAACTTGCCCGAAATTGTTAACGCGATAATCGAAATACCTAAAGGCTCAAAAGCTAAATATGAAATTGATAAAGAGTCTGGTTTATTAAAATTGGATCGCGTATTGTTTTCATCGGTAATGTACCCTGCTAACTACGGTTTTATACCGCAAACTTATTGCGATGACAAAGATCCTTTGGATATATTGGTACTTTGTTCCATTGATGTTTTCCCGATGTCAATAATTGAAGCAAAGGTAGTAGGCGTAATGCACATGGTTGATAATGGCGAGCAGGACGACAAAATAATCGCGGTAGCAAAAAATGATATGTCGGTTAATTATATTAACGACCTGAACGAACTACCGCCACACGCCATGACCGAAATTGTACGTTTCTTTAAAGATTATAAGAAGCTGGAAGGCAAAAACGTAACTATCGAGCATTTATTAGGCGTACGGTACGCGCATAAAGTAATAAATGAGAGTTTGGAATTGTACAAGTCTACTTTTCCGGTAACCCAATAAATATTAGATGGACCCCGCGCATTACGAAATAAGCACTTTTTACTTAATTGCAACCGTATTTTTGGTTTTGCTCAACGGTTTTTTTGTAGCCGCGGAATTTGCCATGGTGAGGGTACGGGGTTCACAAATTGAAATTAAAGCAAAATCGGGCAGCGGCGTAGCAAAAGTTGCACGCGGCATATTGCATAACCTTGATGGCTACCTGGCTGCTACGCAGTTGGGTATTACCATTGCCTCACTGGCCCTTGGTGTTGTAGGCGAAGAGGTTGCCACCAATATTGTTATCAGGGCATTTTTGGCCGTGGGCATAACGCTGTCGGGCGGGTTTATTACCGCCAGTCATATATTGGCCTTTACTTTTATCACCGTATTGCATATTGTATTTGGCGAACTGGCCCCCAAATCTATCGCCATTCAAAAATCGGTACGTACGGTGCTGGCAATTTCTTTACCGCTTAGGTTTTTCTTTGTGTTTTTTAAACCTTTGATATGGGTACTAAACGGTTTTGCCAATTTTATTTTAAGGCTTTTAGGTATCAGTACCTTAGAGGGCGGCGAAGCACACCATAGTTCCGAAGAGTTGCAATACCTGTTAGAACAAGGTAAAGAGTCGGGTGCGCTTGATTCGAACGAGCACGAGCTGATCCAGAATGTTTTTGATTTTAACGAACGTGTGGTTAAAAACATCATGGTGCCGCGTACTAAAATTTCGGGTATCGATATCAGTTCAACCAGGCAAGAGTTGCTGGATATGATCATTGATGAAGGCTACTCGCGGATGCCGGTTTTTGATGATGTAATAGATAAGATCATCGGGATTGTACACGCCAAGGATATTTTGCCGCTGTTGGCGCGGGACGAGGAAATTGTATTGAAAAATATAATCCGCAAACCATACTTTATCCCCGAAACAAAAAAGATTAATGATCTAATGGCCGAACTGCAACAGAAACGTATCCAGATAGCGATAGTGCTGGATGAGTTTGGCGGAACAGCCGGGATGGTTACACTGGAGGATATTGTTGAAGAATTGGTAGGCGAGATACAGGATGAATACGACGAGGAAAAGCCAATTGTAGAAAAAGTGAACGAGCGCGAGTTTATTGTAAACGCGCTAGCGCCCATATATGATGTAAATGAACACTTGCCCCATGACCTGCCCGAAGATGGCGATTTCGACACCGTAAGTGGCTGGCTGGGCCATATCTTCGGTAAAATTCCAGACGTTGGCGAGCAGAAGGAATCAAATGGTTACAATATCACCGTGCTGCGTAAATCAGATCAGAATATTGAATCTGTTAAGCTCGAATTGCTGATAAATGAAGAAGATGCAGTAGATTTACATTAATCTGCTTTGCCAATGCACCTTTTTTATACGCCCGATATTGCCCCTTCGCATCCCCAATATTTTCTTAGTGAAGAAGAAAGTAAACACGCCATACGTGTATTACGGCTTGAGCCCGGCGATGAAGTTCAGCTTATTGACGGGCGTGGCGGGTTTTATAATGCGGTTATTCATGACGCGCATCCTAAACGTACCATTCTTAATATTACTTCTGTCAGCCCTGAGTTTAATAAGCGGAACCATTACCTCCATATAGCAGTAGCCCCCACAAAAAATATCGAACGGCTGGAGTGGTTTTTAGAAAAAGCCACTGAAATTGGTATCGACGAGATTTCGCTCATCATCACCCAACGATCGGAGCGTAAGGAGGCCAAGGTTGACCGGCTCAACAAGATCATTACCGCTGCCATAAAACAATCGCTTAAGGCCTATCATCCTGTATTAAATGATGCAGTTAAGCTTAATCAACTGTTGACCCAGCCTTTTGACGGGCAAAAGTTTATTGCACATTGTGAGCCGGGCACCAAATTTGACTTGCGTAAAGAATTAAACCTGCAAAGCCGCTATTTAATATTGATAGGCCCCGAAGGAGATTTTAGCCCCGCCGAAATTGAACTGGCTTTGGAAAATGGCTTTAAACCCATAACTTTGGGTAAGGCCAGGCTACGTACCGAAACTGCTGCATTGGAAGCCTGCTTCGAGGTTAATTTTTTAAACCGGCTATGAAGAAACTCGCATATACCGTTATAGCTTTAGGCGCATTTGTAATAATTTGTGGCTTTTGTGCGCCATCCTATAAAATGGCGCGACTTAAGTATGCAGGTGGAGGCGATTGGTATGGTGACCGCACCGCTTTAACTAACCTGGCAAAATTCTGTAACCAAAACCTAAAAACCAATTTTGACATTGATGATGAAGTTGTTGAGGTTGGCAGCGCATCGATATTTAATTACCCATTTGTTTTTATGACAGGGCATGGTAACGTGATTTTTAGCGACCAGGAAGCCCGAAACCTTCGTAAATACCTCACCGGAGGCGGTTTTTTGCATATCGACGATAACTATGGCTTGGATAAATTTATCCGCCCGCAAATGAAAAAGGTTTTCCCTGAACTTGAATTTGTTGAACTGCCACTTAATCATCCCATTTATCACCAGAAATACAACTTCCCTAACGGCTTGCCTAAAGTACACGAGCATGATGGTACCCGCGCACAGGGTTTTGGGTTGATATACAAAGGCAGACTGGTGTGTTTTTACGACTATGAGTGCGATTTGGGCAACGGCTGGGAAGATTATGGCACCTACGCAGGCGATACCCAGGAAACCCGTATTAAAGCCCTTAAAATGGGCGCCAATATGGTGCAGTATGTTTTTACGCAATAATTGTTATTGATAGGGCGGAGTTTACCGTTTGCCCAGGAATTTTGTAATAACAATTTTCATTTTACCATTACCTCAATGTTGATATTTGCCTAACTTTAAAATTATTATCATATAAAAACATCCGTACCTGGCAACTCAAACCCGCACCACATGTATCAAATAAAAATAAACGACAAATATACTTTTGATGCAGTGACAAGTGGCGAAGACTTGCTTATCAACGATAAAAACGCAGTGGCCGATATCAAACATATCGGCGGGGGCATTTATCACATTATCAAGGGCGATCAGTCCTACAATGTTGATGTGGTGTATTTTAATAGCGCCGAAAAAACTGCTCAAATTAAAGTAAACAATAATATTTACTCCATTACCGCAAAAGATCAGTTTGATATTTTGCTTGATAAACTAGGCCTAAGCAGCCTGAACAGCGCTACGCTGAGCGAAATTAAGGCGCCTATGCCCGGCCTCGTACTCAAAGTGTTTGTAACCGAAGGTGATGAGGTTAAAAAAGGCGATAATCTTTTTATACTTGAAGCCATGAAGATGGAGAACATCATCAAATGCCCCGCAGACGTAACTATTAAGAAAATTAAAATTAAAAGCGGAGATAAGGTAGAAAAAGGACAAATTTTGATCGCTTTTTAAGCTTTATTTACTCTTTAGGATAATTTTTGCAAACAATTTTACAAAAGATTTGCAAAATTGTAATCCTTTAAGTTGTTTTCTTGCCTTTTTGTTAATAACTTACCTTTTCTAAATTAACATAATTAACTCTATGAAGAAAAATCTACTAACAATTTTGTTGTTGTTTTCCTGCATCTCATTCGTGTTTGCACAAAACCGTGTGATTACAGGTAAAGTAACAGATCAAAAGGACGGTTCGCCCTTACCTGGGGTAAGCGTAACCGTAAAGGGGGCGGCCGGTGTTGGCACTCAAACGGATATCAACGGAACTTTCAAGCTATCCGTACCATCCACTGCAAACGTTTTAATTTTTAAGTTTCTTGGTTATACACCCGTTGAAACCGCGATAAGTGGCTTAGTAATAAACGCCAGCCTGTCTGTTGATTCCAAACAACTTAACGAGGTTGTAGTGGTGGGCTATGGTACGCAAAGCAGGGCGTCGTTGACAGGATCGGTATCGAAAATCAAAGGTGCTGATATTGAAAACATACCTGTGCCAAGTTTAGAGTCTGCCATTCAGGGTCGTACACCGGGTGTTTACATACAAGCGCAGAATGGTAAGTTGGGGCAAGGTATCCAGGTGCGTGTCCGTGGTGCATCGTCCGTGTCTGCGGGTAGCCAGCCGTTATACGTTGTTGATGGGTTGCCTATTACTGTTGATGACTTTTCGACCAACGGCGCATCAACTAATCCCCTGGTGGATTTGAATCAGAATGATATCGAATCTATCGACATATTGAAGGATGCATCAGCCGCTGCTATATATGGTTCGAGGGCATCAAATGGTGTAGTTTTGGTGACTACTAAAAAGGGTAAAGCCGGTGATACCAAAATAACTTATAATCAATACTACGGTTTTAGCAAACCAACCAATGATCGTGAGTTTTTAAATTCCGAACAATATGTTACTTTGCTAAGATTGGCAGGGGCAGCCGGCGGCTATTCTACGACATCTGTTGAAGCAAGACTAAAAAGGTATGCAGCTGGAAGTGATGATTATAAAACCTTTAAGGTAAATACCGATTGGCAAAAAGAAATTACCCAGCATGCACCGGTTCAAAATTATAATCTTGTTTTAGCCGGTGGCACCGAAAAAACAAAATTTTACATTTCGGGCACTTATAATAACCAAAAGGGTTTCCTGATAGGTAACGCCATTAATCAGTATAGTTTGCGCACAAACGTCAGCAACCAGGCCAATAAGTGGTTAGAAGTGGGAGCTAATTTAAGTGTTTCGCGTACTAAAAACTATCGCTTGTCAAACGACAACCAGTTTTCGACTCCTGAACAAGTTGTGGCCCTCTCGCCAATAACCCCAGTTATAGATCCACGTACTGGTTTAACCAGTGGTGCGTTGGATAACGCTACCGGTTTACCTAACACTAACTTTCCTGTTTATTTCAACCCGTTAATCAACGCGGAAAACGCATATTTTAACACGGTGGATTACAGAAACCTTGGTAATGTATTTGCACAAGTTAAGTTACTGCCATCATTAAATTTTCGCTCGGAGGTTGGGGTCGATATATTGAATTCAAGTGAGGATAGTTATGCGGGTAGCTTAACTTTACGTAACTCCGGTACCGGGAATGGACTAGGGTTTAACTCATCTGTAACATCGGTGAATTTTAATACCAATAACTTTTTGCAATTTATAAAAGATATTGGCAAAAGTAATATCAATGCAGTTGGCGGTATGACTTATCAGCGTCAACAAAATGATCTTAACTCTATCAGCGGTGATCAATTCCCAAGTGACGCCTATAAAAAATTGATTAGTTCGGCAGATATTACTGGGGCGTCGTCGTCATCAACAGCTTACTCACTACTGTCATACTTCGCAAGGGCAAACTATAAATACGATGAGAAGTATCTGTTGTCTTTAAGTGGCCGTATTGATGGTTCGTCACGGTTTGGGGCCAATCATCGCTACGGTTTCTTTCCGGCCGCATCAGTAGGGTGGGTTGTTTCTCAAGAGGAGTTTATGAAAAAACAGCAATTGGTATCTGAGTTGAAAATTAGGGCCAGCTACGGTTTAACTGGTAACTCCGAAATTGGTAACTTTCCGTCACGTGGTTTGTTTACCGAATTTGGCTATGCTGGGGTAGCGGGTGCGAGGCCAACGCAATTACCTAACCCCGATTTGAAATGGGAAACTACAGCACAATCAGACATCGGGCTGGATATCGGTTTTTTCAATGGTCGTTTATCTGGGCAGTTTGATGTTTACCTCAAGAAAACAAAAGATTTGTTATTAAACGTACAAGTACCGGCAACGTCGGGCTATACAACTATTACTCAAAATTTAGGTAAGCTGCAAAATAAAGGGTTCGAAATGCAGATAGATTCTAAAAATATTGTTGGTAAAGAAGTTACCTGGTCAACAGGTTTTAACTTTTCTTTAAATCGCAACAAGATTACCGATTTGAAAGGGCAGGTTATTACCGGTAGCGGAGATGCAGTGAACCGCGCCGTTGAAGGGCAGCCACTTGGGATATTTTATACGGTAGAATTTGCAGGTGCCGATCCGGCTAACGGCGATGCTCTCTATTACAAAAATACTGACCTTGGTGATGGTAAGCGCGACAGGGCTACCACTAATGATTACAATGAGGCAACACCTGTTGTTGTAGGCGATCCTAACCCTAAATTTATTGCTGGTTTAAGTAATACAGTTACTTATAAAGGGATTGAGTTTAGCTTTTTATTACAGGAGGTTAATGGTGACAAAATTTATAATGGAGGCGGCCAGTATATGTCTGTTGGCTTTAACAATGGCGCAGATAACCAAACGATTGATCAGCTTCAGTCCTGGAAAAAGCCAGGTGATATCACCATGGTGCCAGAAGCTCGGCTCTTTGGCGGTAATGGGGTGTCGCCAAGTTCAAGATATTTGAGTGATGGATCGTATCTCCGCTTGAAAAATATTGTTTTAGGCTACAACTTCCCTAAGGTTATTCTTGAGAAAATAAAATTGCGCAGCTTGAGGGTGTATGCGCAGGCTACAAACTTAGCCACCTGGACCAAATATAAAGGTTGGGACCCGGAACTGAATTCAGATGCATTTTCTGGTAATATTACCCAGAACTACGATTTTTATGCAGCTCCGCAAGCTAAAACAATAACTTTTGGAATAAACGTGGGATTTTAATTTAAGCTGAAGAAGATGAAAAAAATAAAATATTCAATTATAGCGTTAAGCACAATAGTAACGTTGTATAACTCCGGCTGTCAAAAACAGTTGGATATTAAGCCACAAAATTCCGTTGAAGCGGACCTGGCTTTAAAAACCTCAAAAGACGTTGAAGGTGTGCTTGTTGGTGCTTATACCGCGGCCGGTTTAAGAGGATTGTATGGTGGGAGATTACAAGCATCTACTGATTTTTTAGCAGATGATGGAGACTTCTCTTATTTTGGTACATTCTCTGAGTATACTGAATTAGATAATAAAGCAATAACTATCAATAACTTTTTTGTTGAAGGTGTATGGGACAGTGGATATAATACAATAGGCGTATGTAATACCGTATTGGCCAATTTAAACCTGGTTGTAACTGCTAAAAAAAGTACAGTTGAAGGGGAGGCTAAATTTCTGCGTGGCATGACTTATTTTGATTTGGCGCGTGCTTTTGGAAAGGCCTGGAATGATGGCTCGCCAACAACAAACCTGGCTGTGCCATTGGTATTAACGCCAACTACAACTATTGAGGGCATTCAGAAGGTTAAACGTAATACGGTGGCTGAAATTTATGCCCAGGCAATAGCCGATCTTAAAGTAGCTGAAGCAAATCTTCCTTCAAAGTCAACCTACGCAAGTTCCGCTGCGGCGTCTGCAGTTTTAGCAAGGATTTATTTAACGCAAGAAAACTATGCACTCGCAGAAACTGAAGCTAACAAAATTATTTCAAGTGGTGACTACGCACTTGTGGAGCACTTTTCCGATGAGTTTCAGGTAAAAGAGCAGGCTACTCGTGTGTTTAATACTTCAGAGGATATTTTTGCAATTCAGATATCAAATCAATCAGGTTTTAATGCACTTAATGAGGTATATGCGTCATCAGCTTTTGCGGGCCGCGAAGAAACCTACATCAACCAACAGCATTTTGATCGATATGAAGCAGGTGACGATAGGGCAAATGAATTTACAGATGATACTTTCACCTCAAAGTTTAATAATGCTTTTGGTAACGTAGTTACAATTCGCCTGGCCGAAATTTATCTGATAAGGGCCGAAGCACGGATACGGAAGGCAGTGCCGGATTTAATTGGTGCCGCAGCCGACATCAACGTGATAAGGCACCGTGCATTGCTGGGCAATACTACGGCTATAACAGCAGCAGGACTACTCGCGGCAGTTAAGCAGGAACGCCGTGTTGAGCTCGCATTTGAAGGCCAGCGCCTGGGAGATTTAAAGCGTTACAAAGAAACCACCTATTCAATTGATGGTGATGGTAACCATGTAGATCCATTTGTATGGAACTCACCAAAACTGGTATTTCCTATACCAAAACGAGAAATGGATGCTAATTCTAATTTAGTACAAAACCCAGGGTATTAGTAAAGATTACCCTATATAGAATTGAATCCCGGTAGCTTGCTGTTACCGGGATTTTTTGTTGTTTATTGAGATACAATTTGCCCCGATTAAATGTACAATGCCAGCGTTCTGAAGATATTATCTGCGGCTGTTGAGGCGGTCCATAAAGGCACTCGATCAAAATACGGTTAGCTTGTACTCTGAGTTATTAACGGTGTTTAATGACTTTTATAAGAATGCCTGATAGTATAGTAATAGCTTATTATTGGTAAGCATAGCCGAGCCGCGCGAAGATAAATTGCGCAATTTTCAGGCTCGGAAGCGGTTATGTAATTACAACAGCTGCATCAGCTACCCAAACTGGCGGTGGATACTTTATCTCCCATAACAAACAAGGCCATTCAAATTGAACGGCCTTGATAATTAAATTTAAAATTGGGTATTTTTATTTAGCCTTAAATGGCTTTGGTTTTTTAACAGGATAATGTGGCTTGCCGTTGGGGTACACTTCGGGAGCACCTACTAGGGTCATCGCGCAGCGGAAACCAACTTCGGCACTTGATTCTTCCTCGTCCATAAAGCGGCGGGTTGCGGGGTTCATCCAATAGGCAAGGTCATTCCACGAGCCGCCTTTGTAAACCTTCGAATGGTCGTTTACCAATGATGTGGTACCATACAGTGCTGTGTTTAC
>Ga0075366_10000136_pt1 | contig 30742 bp, 31 predicted proteins | sample EndMethybrTD3031_FD_72351 | JGI IMG/M metagenome (GOLD analysis project Ga0075366, IMG submission 72351) | Populus endosphere microbial communities from Tennessee, USA - Endosphere MetaG P. TD hybrid TD303-1 | ecosystem: Host-associated > Plants > Roots > Endosphere | place: USA: Tennessee...
TGCTTTTTCATACAGCGCGCGTTTGAGTGTCAGCTTCTGTAGCTTATTTTGTTGGCGTTTGTCCCGTTTCTTCATTCGTTAGTAGTATATCTCATCGGGCGCGCTGGAAAGAACTGTGTATGTCTACCATAAGCAGTACGCCGTGTCCGGATGCTACAATAGGCTCCATGCGTGCTATCCCCCGGCGACTGTTGCAACTCTTCCTGTTTAATCTCGTAATCGGCTTTATGTTCCACTATTCGATAGTGTTCCCATACATGCACGACCTGGGTTTTAGCACATCCCAGCAGATTTCTTACGCAATTGTCGTAAATATCGTAGTACTTCTCGTTGAAATACCAGCGGGTATCTTAGCTGATCGCTGGAGCCGTAAAGGCGTCCTGCTGGTATCCCTGGTGAGCATGGCTATAAGCTGCGCGCTATTCGGCATGGCTGGCAGCTATAGCCAGTTCATGGTCGCCACGGCGTTCTCAGGCATATACTTTGGTATGTCGAGCGGGGTGCAGGCCGCCATACTCTATGACATGTTGCTCAAAACAGATGAGCGTAAGCACTACGAAAAGATTCTCGGGCGTTTAAACAGTATACGGACCGTTGGATTTGTGGTGAGCTCGATCACGGGTGCTGTCCTGGCGACTGTCTTTAATTTCCAGCTGGCATTTTACCTGAGTGCAATAAGCTGCGCAGCTGGCTTTATGATTTTACTGTTCTTTAGGGAGCCCCAACTTCACCGCAAAGCCGAATCGACAAAATTGATTAGTCATATCGCAGACCTGTTCAAGCTGCTCGCCCATCACCCCGAAACGCGTATGCTGGCACTCACGAGTATGTTCATAGGTATTATTCTTTGCTTTATGTCGGACATTGACCCGCTGTGGCCGCTTGCCCTCGGGTTGGCTACGATCTTATACGGCCCGTTAAACGCACTCATACTTTCGAGCCAGGGCTTAGCTGGCTTGATTGCGGGCGCGGCAAGTATACGGCTATGGCTTATACGATTACTTGGATTGGGTGTCTTGTTGGCCGCAATCGGGCTGACCATCGCAAACATATACGTTATTGTTCTTAGTCAATTTATCTTAATAACTTCTGCAACGACCTTAATGGTTGTCTTGAGCGGCCGCATCCAGGATTCATTGCCATCTTCGCAACGGGCAGGCTGCGAGTCGGCTATAAGCACCATATCCCGTCTCTCATTTGTTGCGCTGCTTCCTCTCTTCATGCACATTACGCAAGGCCAGTCAGTCTTCGCCGCGGCATGGATGATAGTGGTGATCGCGTTATTGGGTATTCTCGGCCTCGTTAAAAGCTTCCCGAAGAATAGTTCCTGGTTTAAGCGGGAAACATCATTTAATGATTCCCTCGACGAGAGTTTTACCCTTACGAAGTAAGACATCCTGTGTTGTATCATATGAATATGAACGACAAAACTGCCTCTGAACAAATTGACCATATTATCGAAGTAACCGGCGGCTGGAAAGCTGAATTGTTAGCAAGGCTCCGGTCTGTCATACGTGATAGCGATAGTAGCCTCCAGGAAGAGATTAAGTGGAAAATGGCCACGCGGCCTGACGGGCTCCCTGTCTGGTCACATAACGGGATAGTTTGTTTTGCAGAAATCTGGAAGGATAACATTAAGCTTATTTTTCCTCATGGTGTCCAGTTGCAGGACCCGCAGAAGCTACTCAACTCGCGCTTAGAGAGCAAAGATATCCGGGCCATAGAGTTCAAGGAAGGCTCGGTAGTCAAGGAAGCAGAACTCAGCTCGCTCGTAGCCGAAGCAATTACATTCAACGAATCAAAAGTAAAATGAGGATGGCTAACGACTGGCAGCCGAGCAAGTTCGTACGGGGCAAGAACGGACAGCTGATGGCTTCTCGCAACAAGCAAGAAGTAGGACCTGCATCACGTCTGATCGCTGACTTAACAGCTGCTTGGTATGACGAAAATCTAAAGGAGTTTGCGCGCGGAAAATTACTTGACCTGGGTTGTGGTAAAGCACCGTTGTACGGCGCATATGCGCCACTTGTGGATGAAGTTGTCCTTGCAGATTGGGGTGAATCGCCATATAAGAAAGTACATGTCGACGTGCGATGCGACATAACCAAAAAACTGCCGTTCAAGGATAATACTTTTGACACGGTCATACTGTCGGATGTACTTGAGCACATCCCCGACCCTAAGTATCCAATGCAGGAAGTCGCAAGAATCTTAAAGCCAGGCGGGAGTGTACTGGTTAATACTCCTTTTTTCTATTGGTTGCATCAGGCCCCCTATGACTACAACAGATATACCGAGTATATGCTACAGTCGATAGCCGACAACGCAGGCCTAACCGTGGCTAAGCTGGAAGCCTTAGGCGGTGGCTATGCCGTCCTCATTGACCTAATGTCAAAACTGTGGCTGGGCTGGAGGGCTGAGGCAATACAACATGTTATGCCTAAACTGTTGTCAAGGAAGTTTGGATCCCGCAAAGACATCCCAATCGCTTACGCAATGGTTTGCCGCAAAGAGGAGTGATAACCAAGCCAATATTTCCCCTTGGCCTCTCCGGGTGACATACTAAGGGTATATGGATCAGCTGGCACAATTTGGATGGACGGATGAGCTTGCCTCTAAATGGCAGGAACTTGCCCTGGACGGTGTGGTACCGGCGCGTGTTATCGCGGACTTCGGCACATCCTTAAAAGTGGCTACGCCTGCACTGGTAACGGCTGAGCTGTCCGGGAAGCTTGCCCACTACACAGCCCGTGAACATACGCCAAAGACCGGCGACTGGGTAGCAGTGCGCTTGTCGGATAGCGGCAATGCTGTAATCGAAGTTGTGCTTCCCCGTCGCAGCGAAATCGCCCGTAAAGTAGCTGGCAAGCAAGTAAAGAAGCAAATTATGGCAGCTAATGTAGATGTCGCCTTTGTGCTGCTGGCGCTTGACAATGACTTTAGCGTTGAACGTTTAAAGCGATTCTTATACCAACTGTCCATTAGCAATATTGCGCCAGTTATCGTGCTCAACAAAGCCGATAAAGTAACTGATCTTACGCCCTACCTGGATAGCCTGCAGTCGCTGGGTCTGCCTATTATCATTGCCACAGCTACCGAAGGTTCCGGCGTACCCGAAATCCTGGCGCATATTCGGCCTGGCCAAACTGCTCTCCTGCTGGGGTCTTCGGGAGTAGGAAAATCCACGCTCACTAACCAGTTGCTTGGCAGGGACGCGCAAGCGACCAAGGCAGTCCGGGCTTCTGACGATACGGGCCAGCATACCACGGTCCATCGCGAGCTATTTGTGCTGCCTAGCGGCGGATTGCTCATAGATACCCCCGGTATCCGCGAACTCCAACTATGGGGTACCGAGGAAGACCTGGATGACAATTTTGATGATGTAGCCCTGCTCATTAGCAAGTGTAAGTACAATTCCTGCCGCCACAAGGACGAGGAAGGCTGCGCTGTCCGTGCAGCGTTACAGAGCGGCGAACTCCAGGCCTCCCACTATGCTGACTATGTAAAGATGAAAACAGAGCTAGGCGGCTTACGCCAGAAGAATACCGTAAAAGCCCGCCTTGCAAACAAGAAGTCCCGCAGGGCTATGAACCGGCAAGACGAAGACATGCTAGACGACCAGTAATCTTTGAGGCTAATCGGCTATTCTGCGACATTAACCTTATGCTGGAGGTAGGAATCGATAAGATTCTTGGTTGGTGGAAAAAGATTAGTAGGAATCTTGTCTAAGGCAAACCATTCCCACTTGACCCAGTCATCAGCCAAAAGAACTTTGGGCTCTCCATCAATTTCAGCTGTCGCTCCTATACCGACAAAGTGATTGCCAAGCGCGTAGTTGGCATTGACGCTGATAATTTCATAGGTCGTTACATCGCAATCGAATTCTTCTTGTATGTTTCGCTTGATGGTCTCGCCCATTTTTTCGCCAAAATGTATTTCACGGCCTGGTACACCATAGACCTGCTGCCCTTCGTACTTCCATTGGTCAGTCATAAGTCCAAGAAGGATTTGACCGTCACGAACTACCAAAATATCAACATTAATGCCTGGAGTTTTGTTCATGTAGGTAGTATAGCAAAGCAATGGTTCCGGCTTGCCTGGACAGCCGATTTAGACTATACCCGGATCAGTCCCGGTGGCGTTTGTACTTGGGCTTCCAATGCTGGCGGTGGGCATGGTGCCGTCCGCCGTGTGAGGAACGCCGGTCTTCTGCGGGCGGTCTAAGCGACTGCATGAACTCGGGGTTCAGCCATGTTTCTAGCCTTGCTAACCTATATAGTTGCATCCGGTCTTGCCGTTCGAGTTCAACAGTAGATATAACGCCCCGGGCTATGCGATTGATGCTTTCGCGAATGCGTTGTGTCGGGACGCGCGGGATGTGCTGGTTATTGGACCTGGCAAGCTGCCGCCGTTCTTCCTCAAGACGTTGTTCGACGTAATTACTATATAACACCGAGAAAAGCCGTTGGTTTTCGGGGGTGCGATCCAGCACAGGAATACCCCGTACTTGTAATGATTTGCCGTTAATGGTGAGCTGCACGGGACGCGCAAGCATGCCAAGCCGGGCGTCGAACTCTATGGCGCCGGCCCTTGTGGTGAACATGCCTGGTGCCAGCTCGGGAAGCCATTCAGGATCGACCGTGGTAATGTTATTCACCAGATGCAGGGTTTCCATCCCATTTGGGGTTACAACTTCCAGGTCGAATGGGACGCCGGTAAACAAGGAAGCGTTTTTAGCAACAGTCGTGCTCGAAACTTCGCGCTCCTGGCGGCTCGCTATGTGCAAAGCCTTGCCCTCGTTGTCTAGCATCCAGATTTGATGCAGCTGGCCTGCAGTGATGCACTTCAATAATGGGTCTTCTTCGTCAGGCGTGATCGGGACTGGTTCGCCGTCGCCAAGGCCTAGGTCGTGATGGAGACGTTCGTGTATCTCCATGGCTTTGTCTATATTCTTGACAATAATGCCAAGTTCTTCGTACTCGGCTTCCGGTATGCGTGGCACGGCTAACAGTACATCGTACTGTGCAAGCAGGTCTGAGCGTGTCTGTTTGGTGTACTGCTGCCAGCCGACATGGCGCGGCCCGCCCTTTACTATGCCGCCCACTTCTTGTAGGGCAATAATCGTGGCAAGCTTTGACTGTATGGTGGGTTCGTATTGCATACCTTCTACAAGCATGCGGCTATAGCTGGACTCAACTGGAAAGCGTTCCATTTTGCGGCCCAAATCAGTTACAGTGCCGTTCTTGAGCGCGCCCAGCGCTGTAAGCGTCTGCTTGGCACGCTTAATAGTATTGCGGCTGGGAGCGTGAAAAAACTGTAAGTTCTCTATATCCATGCCAATATTTGCCAGTCTAAGCACCAGGCGGTCTATGTGCTTGCGCATAATTTCTGGTACGCCATAGGCAGGTCGTGCTTCGATTGGCGAGCACGGCATACGCTCCAGGCGGGCCAAGATGTACTCCCCGGCTTTTACCCGTCCTGCCCGTCCGGCGCGCTGGATACAGTCCGCCTGCGATACTTCAGAAATAAACAACCCTTCTACACCGTTACGCACCTCTGCCCTGCGTTCCAAGCCGGAATCGATCACCACATCGATGTCGTCAATAGTGATGCTCGTTTGGGCGATATTGGTGGCCAGTACTACTTTGCCGTTCGGGTAATGGGCGAATGCTAACTGCTGCGCTTCAAGTTCCAGCTGGCTGTGGAGCGGAATGACTGGAATGTTGCCCTTAACTGTTCCGATTGCTTGTGCTACTTGCTCTATTTCGCTCTTGCCGGGCAAAAACACCAGTATGTTGTTACCGCCATGCTGCAATTTTGCGGTGAGCTCATCTACCAAGTTCGCGCCCTTGCGCTGGCTGACCGGAAAACTGCGACCCTCGATAGTAATAGGTGCCGGAGCGTTATAGTACGTGGCCAGACTATCTGCTTCCATCGTTGCGCTCATAAGCACGATCTTGAAAAGCGGCTCTTCCTGGCAGCGTTTTTTAGCCCAGGCAATCAGCACTTCCATGTTTTCGTTCCACTCGTGTATTTCGTCGAGTATGAGTATCTGGCGTTCATTAGTGCCGCTGCCGGTTAGCTCGCGCACCAGTTGGAGGCCGTCTGTGCAATATAAAATGACATTCTCGGGACTGTCATCCTGTTCATGCGCGGTGCGGTAGCCCACCAGTTGCGTAGCATCGTGGCCTGTACGCCATGAATACTCCTGGCGTACCCGCATACTCAAGTTGCGGGCAGCCAAAATACGCGGCTGTGTAACGATGACTTTGGTATAGCCTGCTTCCGCTAAATACTGCGGGACTTGGGTGCTCTTACCCGCCCCAGTTTCGGCGGTAATGATAGTAACCTGATTGTTGTGCACCGATGCCACGATTTCTTCGCGCCGGGCGTTGATCGGCAAGCTGTAGATAGAATCGAGGTTGTCAGTAGGCATTACGATATATTGTAGTCTAATTTCGGGCACTTCCTGTCAAACAAAGGAATTATTTCAAACTTTCCGGGCTCTATGCGGGCGCTGCCACAGCCTTACCTAGTACGACATCCTCAATTCCATTGTGTGCAAAAGTGCCACCTAGTGTCGTAACATCGAGTATGCTGAATCCTTGTTGTAGCGCGAAATGAGTCATCTCAACATTAGTGCGCTTAACATCTGCGATGAGGATGGTTGTACCAGGAAAATCGATAGGAGCCTCGCATTCCACCTGACGCAATATGAACGGCGCCAGACCCCTGCCCCTTGCGCTTGGCTCTACTGAAAGGTTGCGTATTTCAACTCTATTCTGATCCTTGGGGTCGCGTTGGTATATGCAAACCCCTACTTCTTCGTCGCCCCAGAATGCCACCATTGCTATCTTGCTTGCCCTTTCAACTTCTGACAGTGCTTTATCGCGCCATTCGAGGTGACCGGGGTAGTCTGCGCGCTGGGTGGGTATCCATAAACGGGGTTGTATGAGCAGATTAGCTGTAGCATCTAGGTTACGCGGAGATAAAGTATTACCAATTCGGAAATCTTTCATGTGTTAATGCAAAGTGTACATTAAATAACTGAGGGGGTAGTGTTACGGGCTGATTGCATAGAAACGGGGTTTGTAGAGGTCTGCATTGCCGAGGACGTCACTCCAAAAATCTTTGCCGTTCCAGTTGATACTAACGAGTATCTTGCCCTCGTCAACGCCGCTCAGCACTTGCTCTGGGTGTAGCATGGGGCCGTATGTTTCGTAGTTCTTTCCTTCCCAAGTTCCGGCTGGCGAGTCAAAAATATGCTTAGTAGTGAAGGGTCCCCACGGATTAGCGCTGGTTTCTGCGTATACTTCCGTGCCCCAGTTGTTCCATGGCTTGTGAACCATGATGATCTTGTCCTTTACTGCGCGGACACTGCCTACTTGTGATTCGACCAGAGCGTCGGGATTATTGCTGGCCTGCGAAAGCTGACTGAGGCTTGCTACCCATTGGTTGGTGGTCTTTTTGTAGTAGCGCCATGCGCTTGGAGTCTCGACCTGCAAGACTGGTACGCGGGCCAAGTATGTCGCATGAATTACCCACTGTGGGTCTGTCGGTTGGGCAAGTGTCTGGCCATAGACGTACAGGTAACTTCCCTTGATTATGGCGTCCCCTCCAAATTGCGTATACAAGGGTCCCCGTCCAGCCGCTACGCCAGTAGATGGCATATTGCGCATACCGGTAAAGGTCAGTTTGCCATTGCTGGCAACTTTATATTTGGCCATTTCCGAACCAACAATCTTAAACCCTACGCCGCCCGAATCGTTCATGACGCGCTGGCATAGTATGTACAAGTGATTGTTGGCATAGAATGTGCCTGCCGGCCAATAACGCTCGTTGTTCTCTGACGTATGGGTGCTAGGGTCAGGCACGCCAATGCCGTTATTGGCCATGGCGTTAACTAGCTGGCCGCCTTGCTGCATCAGGATGCTGTTGCCGATCATCACGGTGCCATCCGGGTACGAGCCATCCGGATCCTCCCCGTTTGACCTGAATGTATCGCCATTTATCCAGTATATTTTCCCATTTGGCGCCTTGTAGCTGAGCATGCCATCACTGCCCGACCACGTCATATCATTTTTGTCTTGGAACATTTGCGTAAACCCATCGGCTGTGACAGGCGCAGGCGTAGCTGCCGAAACCGGCGCAACGACGCCAACAACCAGCGCCATCACTCCTGCTAGTACGGCTAATAATCGTTTCTTCATAGTCCCCCTTCGTATAGATACCATATCATGTTTTGGGAATCTCGCGTGGTAATGCTGTTAAAGGCATAGGTGACAAAAGCATGCCAAAATAAGGTCAGCGAAGGACGGCTCCTTGTTTGATGCCGTGATTCGTAGCCGCGTCATAGTTCGCCTGCGCGGTGTTGAGCGAAGCGACATCACCAGCCGCCGTAGCTGCTACGGTATCAGCGAACGCCGGGCAAGAAGTAGCAGGTATGGACCGTAAATCGCTGAGTAGTTGATTGGCGTATTGTTGGTAAAGCGCTACATGTTCGTTCTCGTGAACAGTAAGGCGGTCAATCATGTTCTGCCAGTTGCTGGCTAGACCAGCAGTAGCTGAGCCTGTTGGCTGCCATGATGGCAGGATCATATTTATGTGCAGGCCAACTTTTACATTGCCGATGGTACAAAGTCCATCAGGACTTATGGTTGTATCGTAGTGCCAACTTAGGTTGCCGCCTGTTTCTGCTGCAAAGTTGCCCGCCTCGATGGACGAGTCATGCGGTGGTGCGCACTGAAACAGCTGGGTCTTAATTTGCTTAGCTGTGTTGCCGTATACCTTGTAATAGGTCGTTGCATCTATAGTATGCGTTAGCCCGTTGGCTTGGCTAGAAAGGTTAATAGGTGCGGGCGAGCTATATGCCGGCGTTGTGCAATCTTGGGGCGCGGCAACCTGCGCACTTGGTGTCACCGGTGCGTTTGACGAGTCAGAAGGCGCAACGCTTGGGACGAGGCTTGCTGCAGGGTCTAGCTGCGCGAGCGCATTAACGCGCGATGAAGGGATTAACGATGCTGTCGTAGACAGTTGGAGTATTGGGCTAGGCATGCCTATGAGCATGGCCAGTAGCACTGGGAGTATCCAGGCAAAACGGGTTTGGCTACGCAGCGCAACATATGCGCGATATAAGAACGAGGTAAAAGTGGCTGTTGATTGGATCATGATTTCTCCTCAATAATCCACAACCCCTCGAGTACGAACTGCACGATTAACAATATTATAGCATAAACGTTATAATATTACAATGTTCTTGTACCTGCGCCTTGGCTATCTAGCGTTTTTTTCGTAGAGGTCACCTAAGAAATGTTCTAGGTTGCCAATTTCTTCTATGTGGTGATGGGCCCAATTAAGGCCAACTTTACCTGGAAGTACCTTGGCGTTCAGGAGTTTATTAAGGCCTAGCCGGCCAGGTAGCGAACTTGTGCCGATAGTCATAACGCTTAAATAGTTAGTGCCACCAGTTGGGGTGGGCTCAAAATAGTTGGCAAGCTCTACTACAGTCATGCCTAGGATGCGCTTTTCTACTGTCGCCCCTTTGGCGCTACGTTCTCGCACGGTGACATTAATTTGTAGAAAGTTTCCAGGTTGGCGTTGAAATTCCTCAGTAATGCGGAGGCGCGTTCCGGCACCTACGCTGCCATCATCAAGCAATCTATTTGCTTCATAGGATATGTGGTCAAGCGGATGCCATACAAGGTAGCGAGGATAGACTTTGCCGGCGTAGGTCATCTTCCCGACTACATGCCCGTACCACCAGCTAAGCATGTCGGGGCTGATGCCACGCAGTTCCTGGTGCTTTACGGTAATTTGTCGCCGGCCATCGGCCAATAACTTATCGGTTACTTTTGCGCTCGACATTGGCCGGAGCGGCCATATAACAGGGCGTGGTTCGGGTAATGGATGTTGTTTATTGAAAATGCTCATATAGTAAGCATAACAGAAATAGCTTGTAACGTAAGCATCTTGCGTAGTAAGATACATGAAATATGAAGAATCAATTAGCTGATCAACCAGCGAGCATGGAAGCCGGCCGCCAATACGCAATGCATTTTGTGCTTTTCTTCGACGCTATGGCTAAAGCATTAGCACTGACCAGCAGTGATATGAAATGCCTGACGCTATTACATTGCTATGGTCCAATGACACCTGGCAAGCTGGCTAGCTGCGCAGACCTTACGACCGGTGGTGTCACAAAAGTGCTTGATCGCCTGGAGTCGAGAAATTTTATTAGGCGGGAGTCGGCTGCTGGCGACAGGCGCAAGCAAATGATTTTTACTACGCCGCCTACCGCCGTGCATCGTAACAAGCAAAATCAAATCGACATACATAGCAAACTTGCCGCTTTGGCAGATGCGTATACCGAGGCGGAATTTGCGGTAGTTGTTGACTTTATGCAGCGAGGCACTGAGGTCCTGAAAGGCATGACCACTCAGCTTCGAGAACAAAGTGAAATTAAAAAAGGGGGGAATGTATGACAAGTATAAAAGTACTTTCAATGCTATTTTTGGCATTTATAGTAGGCGGCTGGATGATGGGCAGTATGATCATAGTGCCTGCGCAGAAGGAATTATCGGCTTCAGAATATACTGCGGTAGAGCAAGCTCAGACCAAAAATGGGGTACGCTACTTCCCCATTGTATTTGCTGTCACCGTGATACTGCTGGCGACACTTATATATATGAACTGGGGTCGTGGCCTGACAACTTGGCTGCTTGCGGGCAGCTTGGCATTCGTCATAAGCGGTGCAGCTGTTACGGCTATTAAAATGATACCCCTTAACTCCCGGATCGAGGGCTGGTCAATACAGGCACCGCCACGTGACTGGCAGAAGTATCGGGACGAATGGCACAATACGCATAGGATGCGAACGGTACTAGCGGTTATAGCTTTCGTTTTGCTTAGTGCCGCGATCGTGCAACAATCCAGCACTGGCACCAAGTCTGCAACAAAGGCCTCTGCATACAGGAAGGTCTAGCTAAGACAGCGGTGCTCAAATAAGCACACGAACAAACAAAAAAGACAGAACATACGGCTCTGTCTTTTTTGTTGGCTGGAGAGGTAGTTCGTAAAAACACTATGCACAAAGTGCCTGCAATCCGATACCCTATAGCAATGAGTAGCAATACAGATCAATCAGCACAAGTACACAAAGAGTTAGTCTCGTTTGTCCTGGAGGCGGCACCGTCAGCAAAATTGTTCCCGCATCCTGCCAGCAAGACAAGTGAAGAAAGCATGGAAGCGCGTCATCGAGCATCAGGTGAACGTGTCACCGGCGCAAAGGCACTGTTGGTTAAAATGGATGTAAAAGATAAGCCAGACGTGTTTGCGGTTATCATTTTGCCTGGCTTCAGTAAACTCGATTCTAAGACTATAAAGAAAGAGCTAAAAGAGCGTCTAACTGGATTTCGCAGTTTCCGTTTTGCTACCCCCGAAGAGATGGAACAGAAGGCGCGAGGTATGCAGCCCGGTAAAATGCCTCCTTTTGGTCGTCCCCTGTTTCCCGATATAGATCTTACCTTTATAGATGAGGCCTTGCTGGATCACAAAAGGATTGGTTTTAATGCTTCCGACTTTGAAAGCTCGATCATTATGGATACTGCTGACTATCTAAAAATTGTATCGAGTGACGGGACATTCCCTTGTTCAACGGAGTAGACTTTACAAATGCTGGTCCGAGGGATAGCGCTTCCCTCGCTTTGCTCGTCGCTTCTCCGCGCCATAGGGCGCTACGCCGAACCTCGTTCGTATAATCCATCAACCCGAACAAACAAAAAAGACAGAACAATAAAGCTCTGTCTTTTTTGTTGGCTGGGGCGGAGGGATTCGAACCCCCGAATGCCAGGACCAAAACCTGGTGCCTTACCACTTGGCGACGCCCCATTAGGGTTACTCTAACAGAGTGATTTTATCCTATTTGGGCGTTTTATTCAATTGTTAGGCGTTAGTGCCAGGCTTGCGCAAAAAACGCTGCAGTGTAAAGCCGACACGAAGACCGATTTCGGCTAGACGTCCGTCTACTTGGTCGAAGGATACGCGTTCGCGCATTTCGCGGCGGCTATCAAGGTCTACTAGCGGTACGCGTTCGCGCCAGTCAAGGCCATGCTCAAATGCTTCGCGTGCTACAACATGGGTGTGCATGGTCGGAATCCGGCCAAACCGTGTTACGGAAACGCCATTCTCCTCTAGCTCCATAACGTCGCGAAGATGTTCTTCCGTTGCTTCGGCGAGCTCGTTCATAGCGGCTTTTTCGGGAGCGCTTGCTTCGCGGTGAGGTACAGCGCGTCCGCCAACTACGACCAAGTGGACAGGTGCGACAGGTTGGGCGTCAGGGATTACCATGAAACGCAGATCAGCTGCGCGCAAACCTTCGCCTGCGTAGCGTTCTTCAAGTTGTGCGGCTAGCTCTTCGCCAGGAACATATACACCTAGAGGGGCTTCACGGGTGTTGAGGGCTTCCATGCCGCCTTCGTCGTAAAGGCTCCATGCTTTTTGGAATGGGTCAAAGTTGCTCATATGAAGCAAATTATATCCTAAAGAGTACGTGTTGTAAAATATATTTACTTGTAATCTGGAGCCTTGGGCAAACTAAAGAATTCTTCCAGCGTAGGATTGCCCTGCTTCTTGACCTCGGCGGCCAGGTCTTTACCGACATAGCGGATGTGCCATGGCTCATATATATAGCCCGTAGTGTCCTGCTTGCCTTCGTGGTAGCGGATCACAAAGCCGTACTTGTAGGCGTTTTCGGCGACCCACTTGCCCTCGGGTGTTGTGGCGAAGCATTCTTCTACTTCACACTTGCGGCTGGATGGCTCAACGTCTACAGCCCAGCCGGTTTGGTGCTCGCTGTGCCCCGGGCGGGCGCTCTGGGAGTCGGCAACTGCCTGGCCTTGCTGTTTCACGTAGGTGTTATACAGGCCTTCTTGGTAGTCGTATGACCTGAAGGCGCTCGACACCATAAGGGTGAGGCCGTCTTTCTTGGCCCCAGCAAACATCTGCTCGATGGCTGTGGCAGCTTCTTTACGCATTTGCATTTCTTCGGCACCGGCTGCAAGGCGTAGCGGTACATCGGGTGACGTCAGGTCGGACGGTTGATAGCTGGCAGGGTCTAGGGGGCGCTGCTTGTTGGCAATGACCCAGGGGCTGGAAGGATCTTCGAGAGAGTATTTCTTTGTATCAAAGCCTTGCTTGTTGGTGTCGTCGGGAGTAGCAGAATGATCTGTTTTATTGTTCTGGCTGAATACAAACCAGCCCACGAGGCCGATCAAAATGATACATATAATAAGCGGAAGTTTTTTCATTGCGTTTCCTATTGTATGACGCTTATGCAGAATCTGAAAATTAGTAGCATTTTTTCGGCAATATTGCCTTATACTGAGAATAACTAACAGCGTAAACCGGAATAAACATGGGCAAAACAGAACCGAAACCCGAAGACTACATAGTGCCGTTGAATATGAACGGGCTCAACGGCCGCATGATGCACATGCCTGCCCCCAAAGGTAAAAAACGTGAAATCCTGGTGCTGTACGGCCACCACTCCAGCCTCGAGCGCTGGTTTGGCCTGGCGCAGGTCATTAACCGCTACGGCACCGTTACTATGCCGGACTGGCCGGGCTTTGGCGGTATGGACAGTTTCTACAAGATTGGCGACACTGCCTCCCTTGATAACCTGGCGGACTACCTGGCAGCGTTCATCAAGCTGCGCTACAAGCGCCGCCGCATCACTATTATTGGTATGTCATTCGGCTTTGTGGTTGCTACGCGCATGCTGCAGCGCTTCCCTGACCTGGCTAAGCGTGTAGATCTATTGGTAAGTCTGGTTGGCTTCGCTCACCACGATGACTTTATCTTCAAGAAGCCGCGCTACTGGTCGTACCGCCTTATGGCCAAGTATTTCGGACGCCCGGTTACTTCCAAATTTTTCCGTGAAGTTGTCCTGCATCCTTTTGTACTGCGTACGTTCTATGGCCGGACCAACAACGCCAAGCACAAGTTCAAAGACCTGACCGACGACCAAATAAAAGAAATGATGGAAGTCGAAGTAGGCTTATGGCGTAACAATGACGTCCGCACCTACATGGCTACTACTATCGAGATGCTGACCCTGGATAACTGTAAAGTCCAGGTGGACCTGCCTGTCTGGCATGTTGGCATGACCAATGATCACTTCTTCAATAACAACCTTGTCGAGCAGCACATGCGCGTTATCTATACCGACTACCACGATATGAGGATTAACCTCAGCAAGCATGCACCGACTGTTATCGCGACTGCTAAAGAGGCTGCACCCTTTATCCCTGCCAAATTACGGCAGCTGCTTTCCAAATCCTAAGACACAGATGGTATACTAGTACTAATTATGAAGATCGGTCTTGTATGTCCGTACAACATTGCTAAAAATGGAGGGGTTCAAGAGCATGTGCTCGCCTGCCAGCGTGAACTGCGCAAGCGCGGCCACGATGCGTATATCCTGACCCCAAAGCCTAAGGAGTACGAGGAAGACCCGGGCAAGCATGTTATTTTCATTGGCGAGTCGAAGGATTTTAACTCTCCTTTGCATACGACTGTCCAGGTTTCGGCAAGTGTTAACAACACAATTGACGAAGTCCTCGAAGAGCACCAGTTTGATATCCTGCATTTCCATGAACCATGGGTGCCCATGCTTAGCGCCCAAATCCTAAGCCGTTCCAAGTGCGTTAACATTGGTACGTTCCACGCTAAATTACCCGAGACCTTGATGACCCGCACTATGGCCAAGGTTGTTACGCCGTACACCAAGTCTGTCCTCAAATATATCGACGAGTTCACAGCCGTTTCGGATGCCGCTGCTGAGTACCTCTGTAGCCTGACTGATGTCCAGGTTGCGCTGATTCCTAACGGTATCGACCTTGCCCGCTACAAAGCACCACTGCGCCGCAGCGATAACCGCAAGCACAAGACTATCCTGTACATTGGCCGTCTTGAGGGCCGTAAGGGTGTAAAGCACTTGTTGCATGCCTTCAAGCTTTTGTCTGACCGCCAGCCTGATGTGTCACTGATTATTGCCGGCGACGGCCCTGACCGCCAGAAACTAGAGTGGTTGGCCCAGGACCTTGGCCTTAAGAATGTTGAGTTCGTGGGCTTCATCTCAGATAAAGAAAAGATCCGCTACCTGCGGACCGTTGATATGTACTGCTCGCCAGCATTGTACGGCGAAAGCTTCGGTATAGTGTTGCTCGAAGCTATGGCTACAGGACTAGTGACTGTTGCTGGCGATAACCCAGGCTACTCCAGCGTTATGAACGGTCTCGGTGCATTGTCGCTCGTGAACCCTAAGCACCATGCTGAGTTCTCGCGCCGCCTCGATCTTCTTCTGCACGAAAACGATCTCCGCCGTATCTGGCGTGACTGGGCAGCTGCTCAAATCCACCAATACAGTTACCCTGTTATTGTCGATCAGTACGAAGAGGTCTATCGCTCCGCACTGGAAAACCATTCCGGTAAGAGACAAGACCAATAATGGAAACATACAAAATCGCCTTCGTCCTGGACGATACCCTGGACACTCCCGATGGTGTACAACAATATGTGCTGAACCTTGGCAAGTGGATGGCATCGCAAGGCCACAGCGTGCACTATATCGTGGGTGAGACTACCCGGACTGATCTGCAGCATGTCCACAGCCTGGGCCGCAACGTCAAAGTTAGGTTCAACCACAACCGCATGTCTATCCCGTTGCCGACCTCTAAGCGCAAGATCCGCGAACTGCTCAGGCGTGAAGAATTTGATATTATCCATGTCCAAATGCCCTACAGTCCGTTCTTGGCCGGCCGGGTCGTGAAGGCCGCAGGCCCTCAGACAGGTATTGTGGGTACATTTCATATTGCACCGCATTCTAAGTTCGTGGCATTTGCCAACTCCCTCCTGAAGTTCTTCGTGGCTGGTTCTTTGCCGCGCTTCGACCAGTTCATTAGTGTTTCCAAGGTCGCACAGGACTTTGCATGGGACACATTCCGCATTGAGAGTTCAGTCGTGCCGAATACTGTCGACCTGAAACCGTTTTATAATGCCAAGCCGTACAAAGGCTTCGGTGAGTCTACCAACATCGTATTTATGGGCCGCCTCGTCGAACGTAAGGGCTGCCAGTACTTCCTGCAAGCTATCCAGCGGTTGCATGCCAACAATGCCTTGCCATCGGACTGCAAGGTCTTGGTGTGCGGTAAAGGCCCCATGGAAGCCCAGCTCAAAGAATATGTGCAGCAGCACAAACTAGACAAGATGGTTACCTTTACGGGTTTTGTAACCGAAGAAGACAAACCGCACTACTTAGCTGCAGGCGACGTCATTGCCTACCCTAGCACAGGAGGCGAAAGCTTCGGTATCGTACTGCTCGAAGGTATGGCTGCCAGCCGCGGTACGGTTATCGCCGGCAATAATCCAGGTTATGCCGGCGTGCTTGGGGAACGGCCTGGCGTATTATTTGACCCTGCTGACATAGAACAGTTTGCCAGCAAGATTGAGAAATACCTCAGCAGCCATAAGGCTCGCCGCGAAGCCCACGAGTGGCAACAGCAGTTTGTACGCAGGTTTGATATCCCCAACGTAGCGGATGAGATTTTAGTAGTGTATGACCAAGCGTTGCATAAGCGTCGAAGTTAGACAATAATACGGAGCAAAGGAATAAGGTTTATGTTTGGTTTCGGCAAGCGCAAAGACAACGAAGTATCGATTACTATCTCTAACCGCACAGTTATAAGGGTGTTACTGCTGGTCGTTGCAACAATGGTTGCGCTGGCAGCTGTTAAGCAAGCCTCGCATACCCTTGGTATTATTTTTGCTGCATTCTTCCTGGCGTTAGCTCTTAACGCGCCGGTACATTGGATTGCCCAGCGCCTACCGGGCACCAAGCGCGGCAGCCGTGTTTTGGCTACGGCTATTTCCTTTGCCATCGTTATTCTCGCGCTAGCAGGCTTCCTGGCAAGCATTGTGCCGCCGTTGGTCCGTCAGACCAATAGCTTTATTGCAGCCGCTCCAGGGATCGTACGCGATGCCCAGGACAAAGATAGCGATATTGGCAGGTTCATTGACCGCTACAATCTCGAATCACAAGTCGAGAACTTCTCAGACGACATAGGCGAACGCCTCAAGGGCGCCAGTGGTGCGGCGGTTTCTACTGCCGGCAAGGTTGGTTCAAGTATCTTTGCAATGTTAACGCTCTTGGTGCTGACATTCATGATGCTTATCGAGGGCCCTCGCTGGCTGCGCTTCCTGCGCGATATTATCCCAGATGACCAGCATGCACGTGTCGACCGCATGGCTCTCGGTATGTACAAGGTAGTTAAGGGCTATGTGAACGGCCAGGTTATCCTGGCAGCATTGGCAGCGGTACTGATAACGCCGATCTTCTTTATACTCGACGTCAGCTATCCGATAGCCCTGATGGTGATCGTCTTCATCTGTGGCCTTATCCCGATGGTTGGGCACACGATCGGTGCAGTATTTGTAACGCTTGTCGCACTCTTTACCTCTCCAGTCGCTGCGCTGATCGTGCTCGCGTACTACTTCCTCTACCAGCAGATCGAAAATTACCTGGTACAGCCACGCGTGCAGGCCAACTCAACTAACATGTCGCCTTTGCTCGTGTTTATGTCGGTTATTATCGGTGTAAACTTCGGCGGTATCTTCGGCGGTCTTGTGGCTATCCCTGTTGCCGGCTGCTTGCGCATCGTTGTGCTCGATTACTTGCACTCCAAGAAGATCATTAGCGAAGAGCATGATGTTGCTGATACCAGCTACAATAAGCCTGGCGAAAAGCCTAACCCCAAAACATCTTAGCCCAAGATATAGGGCTAGCAGCTAGCTAGCCCTGGAAGTTGTTGACGCAGCGGTAGCCGTCAGTGAACCTGGCACGTAACGCGAGAGATTCGTCGCCGAACCCTTTGGTCAATGTCTTGCCGTCTTTTTTGCAGGCATAGCCCGGAACATATTGGATCTGTCCGTAATCAGGAGGAGTCTCTAGGTCGGTGAACGTGTAGATAGTCTTGGTGAATGGGTCTGCAAAGATGTCGGTAATAGGGACAGTGTCCAATACCTCATTCCATCCAGCGGTTGTTGCCTCGGGAAAAGCCCGGTCCCTGCTCCTGTAGACATTGTTAATGACCCCGAGCACAGCTTTGAGGTTTTGCTCTTTCTTCTTATCAGCTTCTTTGTACGTTTTTATCTGTGCAGGCGTTAGGCCACCGCTGGACTTCGGCTCTTCAGGGCTTCCTGCGAACGCAAATAGTCCGCCGGCAATAACAATAAGGACGATTGCTACAGCTAGCAACACCTTCTTTTTCTTTGGTAAATCAGAAATAGCACTCATGCTTTACCCTAATAGTAATGGCAGTACCATGCTTTTACAACTACAAGCGGTACCAGACAGAGCCGTTGGCAGTATCAAGGACGCCAATACCCTGTGCGGTTAACCTGCCACGCAGCTCGTCGGACTTGGCCCAATCTTTAGTGATACGAGCCTTGTCGCGTTCAGCAATAAGTTGTTTATTATCGCTGGATATGTCTTCTGAGCTGGAGAGCTGAAGGCCAAAAACTTCATCGATGAATGTCACGAAATCGTTAAATTCATCTTGCTGTTGTGTTCCTGGGATATGTGCGCTCACAAATTGCTCGGTGGCGCTGAGTGCGGCAAGAGCCTGGGGTGTATTCAGGTCAGCTTCTAAGGCGATTAGGATAGCTTCCTTCGCACCCTTGAAATCAAAGTCTACCGTAGCCCGGTTATCTGGGTTTAACTGGAAGCGCAGGTCGGCAAAAGCTTGGAATCCTTTGAGGCGGGTCCGGGCAGCTTCCAGGTTCTCCCAGCTAAACTTGGACTGGCTGCGGTAGTGGGACTCGAGCACATGCAAACGGAAGGCTTGCAACGTAAAGTCTTTCTTCTCGATGTCTTCTAGGGTTATGCCATTGCCAAGGCTCTTGGAGATCTTCTCGCCGTTTACGGATATATGGTTGGCATGCATCCAGTATTGGGCTACCGGCTTGCCGGTTACGGCTTCACTCTGTGCAATCTCGTTAGTATGGTGGACGGGTATATGGTCGATACCGCCAGCGTGTATGTCCATGGTTTCACCGAGATATTTCATGCTCATTGCAGAACACTCCAGGTGCCAGCCGGGGAATCCTTTGCCCCAAGGGCTGTCCCATTCCATGTCTCGCTGTTGGTCTGCGGGAGAAAACTTCCAGAGTGCAAAGTCGGTTTGATTGCGTTTCTCTGGGTTTACTTCGACGCGCGCACCAGCCTGCTGTTCATCAAGGTCGAGTTGCGCAAACTCAGCATACTTGGGGAATTTGGCCGTGTCGTAGTAGATACCGTCGCTGGTCTGGTAGGTAAAGCCCTTTTCCTCGAGCTTCTTTACGAGATCTATCTGTTCCTGGATGTGGTCAGTGGCTTTGGGCAAATATGTAGGGTCGCTGATATTAAGGCGTTTAAGGCCTTCAACGAAGTAATCGCCATAGTGTTTGGCGACATCCCAGGCACTTTTACCTTCGCGGCGGGCGCCTTTCTCTAGCTTGTCTTCACCGTCATCAGCATCGCTTACAAGATGCCCGACATCAGTGATGTTCATAACCCACTTTGGGTCTAAACCGGATGCCTTGAGGGTGCGTACGAGTACGTCATACCGTATGAATGTAAACCAGTTGCCTACGTGCGGGTAGTCGTACACGGTAGGGCCGCAGGTGTACATAGTAACGGTTGGTGCGTTGAGTGGTTGAAGGTCTTCGACGTTACGCGTCAGCGTGTTGTAGAGTTTCATTGCTTTGTTCTTGTTTAAGGTTATCTAAGAGTTCTGTAGCATAGGCTATACACTCTGATTTTACCTCGTTGAACGGGCGTCCGTCTTGGATCTTGAAGCCGCTGGCGAATTTGTGGCCGCCGCCACCAAAGTGTTCGGCTAGCTTGCCGCCAATAGGGGCGTCCTGGTTGCAACGGATCTTGGCAGTAACTTTACCGTCTTTATATATCTTGAATGCAACAGCGAGCATAGTGTCGGTAGTCATGCGCATATCTTCCATGACAAGCATCGAGGGATTGTACGACGGGCTATACGTCTCCAGCTCTTTCCAGGGGATACTGACGACTGCAAGGCGGTTGTCAGCGTAATATTCAACACGTTGGAGCAATTCTCCTTTGTAATGTACGAGGTCAGGACTTTTGCGCATGAGTTGGCGACGGGCGTGCTCAAGTGTCGAGAGGCTTACGCCTCCCTCTACGAGCTCACCGATAATATGAATGCTGCGGGCACTCGTAGCTTCAGTTACTAGACCGAGGCTGTCAGCCATGATACCTGTGGCAATATTAGACTTTGCCTCGGGATTGAGCGGCCACTCCAGCTGTTTAGCCAGTTCGTACACTACTTCTGCAGCGGCAACGACTGGCTTGTTGCACATGACTGTCGCATAGGTAATGGTTGCTTCGGTAGCATGATGATCGATAACGATGCAAGGTTTGCTCTTCAGGATCGCCTTCTGGCGGGTTTCCTCAAGCTTCTCCAGGAGACTGTCGGCGCTGGTGTCAACGATAATACTCAGGTCGAACTGTGAAGGCAGCTCTTTATTGATACGGTCCCAACCCGCCAGGTAGGTTAAATACGACGGTATTTCGACGCCGCAGTACAGGTAGGTGCTCTTGCCCATATCACCAAGGATATGTTCAAGCGCTAATGCACTACCTAAACTATCCCCGTCCGGGTTGTCTGCTTGTACGATAACGATGCGCTGGGCATTGGCTACCAGCTCACGGATTTGTTCTGCCTCAGGATACATATTAGTTCTATTGTACCATCTTAATCTTTGCTATAATTTTGCTTAAGCTTGTATGAAGTGAGGGAGAACAACTTGAGGCGGATTCAATTTGTATCAACATCAGCATTCTTAGTGCTGGTATTAGTATTTTCATTACTACCTGCAAAGGCATTTGCCCTCGTTGGCGCCCACTCCTATACCGACACGACATCTGGAGCAGTCTTCTTAGGCGGCGACTACATTGAGCTTGGTATAAGCAAGCGCGGTTCATTCGGCACGGATACAGGACGGCCTAAACCAAGCGGCTTTTATGGTTCGGGCGGCCGCAACAATATAGGTATGAGTACCAACGCTGCCGGATTTGGTGAAAGCCCTGATACGAGAATCGACTTCTTCTTACCGGGTGCTCCCGAGGAACGCTGGGCGGTTGGGTATAAGATTGGCGGTACGCCGTCAACCGGCAGCAACTCATTGCTCCAAAGCGCGAACAATATTAGTGATAACACGGTTACTAACCAGTCCAGCGGAAGCAACCTAAAAGCTCTAAGTGAGGGTACATTCAACAGTAAGCTCAAGGTCTCACAGTCTGTTTCGTTTAAAGCGGGAGACAAATTCTTTAAGAACGAGGTGACCCTAAAGAATGTCGATTCGTCACCTTTGGATAGCGTGCGTTTCATGCGCAGCTTTGATCCGGACAATACCGGTGATCGCGGTGGTGACTCCCAGACAAGAAATCAGGTGCTGTATACGTTTGCGGCCAGTGACGGCAAGGCCGTAGTAATGGCAGATACTAGCAACAACGCCAGCGACCCGGTCTATCTAGTGAATGGTTCACGGTCGCCGATATTGTTCTATACCAATGACTCCAGGGCGCGTGTTTCTGTCTTTGGCTTCTCAAATGCCGATCCGTACGCCGCGGACGCTTATGACTCCGCCAAAGCAAAAGGATATGCGATTAACGCTGATCAAGCGATCACTCTTACGATAGACGCCGGCACGCTTGCGGCAGGAGCCCAGACAAAGTTTACCTACTACATGAGCCTGGATGAACGTGACTTTGCAGATGTCCTCGAAGATATCGAAGAAGATGTTGCTGCGCCTGCCGCAGATGATGGTGACGACATAACGGCAGCAATTGAAGATGCTGCTCCAAATAGCGGCGATGGCAATGCTGATGGTATCGCTGACAGCGAGCAAGTTAATGTTACTTCCCTGCCTAACGCCGTAGTCGGCGGCAGCGCGTATCAGACAGTACAGGCCAGCGGCTGCGAAGCATTGACATCAGTTGGTGTAAGCGCCTCGGGCTCCTATGGCGCTGATGGAGACAATGTCTATCCCGTAGGCCTGACAAGCTTTAAGGCGGCGTGTGATAACCCTGGCGACACCGCTACGATGACTATCTTCTATGACAAGCAATATGACACCACAGGTTGGAAAGCTCGCAAATTTGTGGGGGGTGCTTACCGCGACCTGCCTGGTGCGGTATTCAGTACTGCAACTGTCGGTGGCAAAACTGTGACCACACTGAACTACTCCGTTACTGACGGAAGTGCTCTTGATGCCGATGGTACCGAAAACGGGGAGATTGTGGATCCAGCTGGTCCAAGCGTACTAGCTGCCTCAACGACCCTTGCCGATGCCGGTACAGAGACACTGGTCTACACGCTCATTTCTTCAGTAATACTCATAGCGGCTACTGCTACACGTTTCTGGCGTCCACGTCGCACGGATATAACTGCTAACTAAGCCGTTCACGCTGCGGTTGCAAAGGAGCGTTTGTTTCGTCGCCGATCATAGCTAGAACAATCTGTGCATTGAGTAGGTGGTCTCTGGAATCTACGCCTACAACTTGCCTGTCGAGCGGTGCCAAGCTATGGGCAAGCTCTTTGCTGACAAGTGCGCCAGCGGGTAGGCTTACAAGCCTAACAGGCTGATAATTGGGCTCAACATCACCTTCGGTTGTAACAAATTCACGGTAATCAGGTGTCCCTGATTCACGCCAGCCTACAGAGGGCGCTTCAGCAGTCATGTCGGTAAAGAATCCGGCAATCGTATCAAATGTGTCGCGTTCCTGCTCGCTCAGCGGGCCGCGGCAGACATAGTCGGGATGGTTGCTGTCATGTTCACTCATAGTATGTCTCTAACTCCGGTAGACCGGTGACATTAAGGCTGCATTGATATCGTAGGCTGGCATAGCTTTAGTTGGTATAGGCCATGTGCCAGTTTCTTCGCCGGGAGTGAAATCGAGACAGGCATTATATATGTCGCAAAGATCTGTCTCCAGCATAAACCTGCTTGTTTCTGAACGCTGGCCAGCTGCTACGATGCCAAAGACATCACCGGTTGTGGTATCGACAATTGGACCACCGCTGGAACCTGGTTCTGATGTACACTCAGACCTATAGTCTGGCAGTTGCGGAATACAGTCCCAGCCCTCCTGTATACCCGTCAGGACACGGAAACCTTCAGGGTGTCGCGGGTCTGTCAGGACTGTGCCGCCATAGACGGCTGGCTCTGTTATGGTGCGCCTATTCTGGAAATTGTAGAATGCAACGTCCTTGTTTCCACGCGATGGTGTGCCTTCAGCCAATTTCAGGGTTCCTTCGCCCACAGGCCGGGCTAAGCGCAAGATTGCGACATCTTTCTCGTGCGAGACGCCATCAGTCGGGTCAGTTAACTTGCCGCCGTCCTCTGATAAGACACAGCCATCGATGACATGCGCTTCTTTGCCGTTTTTGTCGGTTACTACCAACGCCCCAAGATTTTGCTGGTCCATACCTCGTATCATAGGGTCTGATGCAACGTGGGCTGCCGTTACCGCTATGTCACTGGCAATCAGGAAACCTGATCCTTCGGCAATGGTACCCTTAATTTTAACCGTAGCGGCTGCTAACTTTGCGCGTAGCTGCTCCTGTAGCGCCCAGCGGTTACTACTTAGGTTCTGGTCACCCGTGGTCGCTTCGTGGCTAATAGTCATACGCCCAAGATCAGTGGCCTCGTGCGGCGTGTGTGTACCGGGGAGCGGCTTGTCGAAACAGCGCTCCATAGGTATGTTCGTCGCAGGTATAACATCAGGAAGTTCTGCTGCGGCAGTACCCTTAGTCTCGGATCCGCCTATCAAGGCAAGTCCAGCTACAGCGGTAGCTAGCAATTTTGTGCCTGTAGACACACCGCGTGATGAAATACGCTCACTCATAGGAGCACTATTATATCATAAATAAGTCATAAAATCAATGTATTTGAATGACTTGGGCTAGAGGACCTGACGGCCTTCAAGGGCGCGGCTCAGGGTAATCTGGTCAGCGTATTCAAGGTCTACGCCAATTGGCAGCCCGCGGGCCAAACGGGTAATTTTGACAGGCCGGTCGCCAATTTGCTGTTGTATGTACAAGGCTGTCGACTCTCCTTCTACGCTGGCATTGGTAGCAAGGATAATCTCATCGACACTGTCGTCGTCGATGCGGTTTACGAGTTCGGCTATGTGCAACTGCTCAGGACCCACGCCGTCAATAGGCGATACTAGTCCACCGAGCACATGGTAGGTACCGCTGTAGCTATTGGTCTTCTCTAGCGCCACGATATCAAATGGCTCAGCTACGACGGCTACGACTTTCTTGTCGCGCTTAGGGTCAGTATAGAGGTCGGACAGCTCCTGGTCTGCGGAAACAAGCGCAAAGGTCTTTTTACAAAAGCCGATGCCGCCATGCATGTCTTTGAGCGCATCAGAAATCTGCCTGGCTTTACCAGGATCATTCTTAACGAGGTAATACGCGTACCGCTCAGCAGTACGCGCTCCTACGCCCGGCAACTTGCCAAGCGCCTCAATAACATCAGTTAATGCAGGCGGCAGTATTTGCATATATTATCTATAAACCGAGGTCGCCAAGAGCACCCATCATAGGCTGCATCTTTTCGGCAGCAACCTTCTGGCTCTGCTGGATGGCGTCTTTAACAGCTTCTTCGAGCCAGCGTTCAAGCTGACCGATGTCGTCGAGGTCGACGTACTCTGGGTCAATGTGGATCTTCTTGATCTTCTGCTCGCCGGTGATTTCAACCTTAACAGCGCCGTCGCCCTTTTCAACAGTAATGACTTGCTTCTGCAATTCCTTCTGAATTTTCTTCACCTTCAACAACATCTTAGCCTGGTCAAAACGACTCATAGCAAACTCTCCTTAATCTATGTTCTTATTGTATCAGATAACAGAGTAGAAGTTACGGCTTTTGGGCTTTGAAGACTTCGTGTGTGGCACTCGCCTGCGGCCAGCCTACAAAGTAATGGACGAGGTGGAACGAGCAAGCCAGGGCCAGCGCTATGCCTACAAGTGACCAGCCAATAGTGCGTGCGATTGGATTTCGCGGAAACACGCCAAACCATAAGTTGAGCAGGTGTGATATGCCTGCTGCAACGACGAGATAGATGAACGGCATGATGACACTAAATGTAATGGTAGTTCCGATGACCATGAGGCCGCCGGTAACCGCCATGACGCCAATGAAGATAGGCGTACGTGCTAGTTTGTAATGGCGAAGGTACAGATAGCCGCCAAGTACGAACATAACTAAAGCAAACACATCTAAAATCGGGGCTGTGCCCAGCCAGCGCAACGGGTCAGCACCATTACGGACAAACAGATGGAATGGCACGGCCAATACGTTTTGGATCATATCTACCGGCGAGGTCCATCCAGGGGGCAACCCCAGCCATGGCTTGATGAGCGAATGATCTTTATAGAAAGCCCATATGAGCGGTGTTATGGCAGCCACAAATGCTAATCCGCTCAGTGTGATGGTAAGCAAATGGCGCTTAAAGATACGTTCAATTACCTTCCATTGCCACACGAATCCAAGGACAATAAACCACACCATGCCCGGCACGTATAGCAGTCCCGCTGCTGCCAGGAAGCTGACAACGAGGGCTGGCCAATTATTGGTGTGTTTCAGCCAGAAACTGCATACTACCAGGGCGAAGACGCCGAACATCAGGATATCAGGGGTGCCGAGACGTGCGGCATGCAGGAACCAGGCTGAAAGGCCGAAGAGTAATGTGCCGATAAGCGTCGTGCGCCTATCGTGCCAGTTGCGCAGAATGATGGCAAACATCACTAGTACGGCGAGACCGATCATTACGGCTGCAATGCGGGTTACGACGTAGCTGTCGGGGTGTATGAAGCTCAAGGCACGCACCAACAGTAGGAATGGCGCATTTAAGGGGTTATCGAGGATGTTGTGTACGCTCTGGCTGGCGTTATATGTATCTACCTCTGGTTGGCCATAGCCAGGTACTAACGTATTGAGCTTCCATATAAGGGCAGCTCCCAGTACACCAAACAGGCCGCCGTACCAGGCGATACTGTCCCAATGAGAAGTAATGGATTGACGTAGTCTCTGTACGTTCATGCTTGGCTTTATTATACAGTATCGCGCTGTGCACAGGTATTATCTGTTACCTCTTATAGGGATTTACATAAGAAGTATTATATGCTATAATAGTGCTTTAAGTTGCAAGGATTGCAATGACCGATATGCCAGGTGGTGCTGAGGTACCATTCCAACAACAATTCACTACGCCAGATATTCCCGCCCAGTGCGCGGAGTGTCCTACCTTATGTGCACTTAAACATAACATTGAGGTGTACCAGGGGCGGATCGATGAAGAATTTGCCCTTGCTGATCAGCTTGAGGGCATGTTGGCCGAAGAGCCACACCTTCGCTCTACCTTATTAAAGGGTTCGCAGGACTTCATTGATAATGTACGTGATGGTACGCAAGTTGAAGGTACGCGCAACCTGCAAATAATGACCGCTGAGGATATAGCGCGTTATTCTGCCGCTTGTGACGGGCCAAGCCGCTGGTTAAAAGAGTGCGGGACGTTCAGGTACCGCCCCATGGAACAATACAAGAATCCAGACCGCTGGAAAGACCGCGCCTATTATGCCTTGATGGGAGCCGGTCTAGCGGTAGCTGTAACTTCAGTAGTTGCTGTTGCAAAAACCCATGACTGGAGCCCTGAAGCTGCTCCGGTAAGGGCCCCTATTGACCATTCCCAAGACTACAAAAACAACATACCGGTCAAAAACACTACTGTTGACACCCCTATCGGCGAATTAGCCGTAGAAGACATGGAGGTCCAGGACCCTAAGGAAATGGCCGAAAAGTACATTAAGGATAATCCTGATACCAAGGGCGTGTATGTTGGCGTATTTAATAAGGTCACTATCGACGGCGAAGAAACGACTCACGGCGGCTATGCTTACACTGCATATTCCCCTGATGTAAAAGATGGCTACGACCAGCAGGAAGTGGATCAGAAAGCCTGGGAAGCCCTTCCTGATGACGTGTTAATGCAGGACACTATGAGCTGGGACCCTAGTGTCACGCTTGATCCAAACCAGCGTCTTCTCTTCCAGATTGTGCACAAGGACGGCTCCGTAGAAACGAAGTGGCTGCCTATTTCATTCAAGCCAACGTTTGAATGTGATGAGCAGATATCAGTTGTTTCTGCTAACGAACTGGCTCCCCGTATACGCCAGGAAATCTGTGCTGCTGCAGCTATTATGCAGCCATTCCAGGGTGGCGAAAAAATGAACCTGGTCATTTACAATAGCCAGGACACAGAAGGCCCCATGTCTGGCGGTCCTTTCTACTCAAAGAGCGGCGACCACGTAGCAATGACTGCACCATTTAATTCTGCGGAAGCTAATGACCAGTCGGCTGTTGCCCACGAGTTTGCACATGATACCTTTGATAGTCTCCCGCCGGAAGAACAGGCGCAGCTGAAGGCTGCCTTTGAATTGATGTACAACGCTTCTGGCGCTACTAACCGCGAAGCAGTACTGCTGCGTGATGGAGACAAGGTTTGGCTGCCCCTCACGGAAAAGACGTACTACTGCTTACGCGGTGTCACCTGTGAATCTGGTGCCGGTCACCCCTATGACGACAGCAAAACTGTCGCTGGCAATGAGCTGTTTGCCTCTACGGCTAGCGTCCTGACTGAACTGGGTGCCGAGTACTATCTTGATGAGTACAAGAAGCTAAACCCCCAGGAGCGCATGGCTAATGCTGCCGCTGTAGCTGCAACGTTGCACGCTCTATACACCACTAACCAGGACTTGAAGGCATTTGATAAGACCTTCCCTGACTGGCGCCATACGATTAAGGTATTGGCGGAAGACGTGAAGAATACACCCGACCGTCCCGACTCTGATATCTACGACGACCTGTTCTTCCTCGCAGACCTTGCCGGCAAGTAGACCCCTGTTGTCTCAGTGGGTATTCACACTTTTAAAATAGTGCGGTATACGCAAAGCTATTGAGAGTATATATTTGTGCAATTGTCAAAGAGAGATTGCATGAATACGCTGAACCGTTACGAAGCCGCTCGCGGCGCTTATGAAATTATGACTGACAGGTATGCAGACCTGGGTGCTTTAGCTACGCACTTCGAGGTAGTTGCCGGCGAAGAGCATGTTACCGTTAGCAGGAAGCCGTATATTGATGTGCGCGAGATTACAGCCTCAGGCCAAGACGCAGACCGACCGGCTGCGGACCCATGGCATTACCAGGTAACGCGTGAAAAGCCAGGCAGAGGTACTAGATATGTCATGCACAATATTACCCGCCGTTCCGATACGGCCTCGCTCATAAAGAGTTACCAGCTGTGGCCCAATGAAGGCTCGCCTACCCCCGGAAGCGCTGAGATGAGTTGGGATACTGAGTCCCGCGAAATGGTAGAAACATACGATGCCCTGAAGCATGGTATCCCTAACACAAGCGAGCATGCCTCGCTTCTTCCCTTGACCCACATTGTCGGCGAGGAAGCCAAGAAGTTCCAGGGTTTGTTCGAAAAGATTTACGAAGACGCTGCCATCGACCCCGCCACCCATGACTACCGGCTTATCGGCAAACCGGGTCTGACAGTAGACGGACACGAACTCGAAGCAGTTGCCGTTAACCCTCGCAATACTGGTGAAGCGCATATGCCAGGAAACAGCCTGATGTCTCTGGCGCCTATTGCTGGTGTTGCAGGAGATCTGGTGGTGGCTAGCGTTGCAAGGTATGGCTCAGACCAGGAACTACTTGATTTATCCATACATTTTAGTGATGCAGTCGGACACAAAGCTATTCTGACCCCCGAGGAGCGAAACCTAACATACAACGCTCTTGAGCTGCAGATGACACCAAATAACTTCGGCTACCTCCGTGAGTACTAGCGTTAGTCGGCGAACGGGTGGGCGTGCTTGGTATCCAGGCTTCGGAACTTCTGCTTTTCTTTGTCGAAGAATAATTCAACGCCGCCGGTAGGACCGTTACGGTGTTTCTTGATGAGGATGTCGGTGATCGATTTGCGGTCGGTGTCAGGGTTGTAATACTCTTCTCGGTAAATAAACGCCACGATGTCGGCGTCCTGCTCAATGGAGCCTGATTCACGAAGGTCGGACAGCTGGGGAATCTGCGGGTTACGGCTTTCGACCGAACGGGACAACTGCGACAGTGCAATCAAAGGTACGTTGAGCTCACGGGCAATTCCCTTCAGTCCGCGGGAGATCTCGGAGATTTCCTGTGTGCGGTTGTCTGAGCCACCAAACTTACTACCGCCACTCATCAGTTGCAAGTAGTCGACGATGATCAAGCCCAGCTCATGCTGGTGGGCCTCGCGGCGGGCTTTGGTGCGTAAGTCGCTCACGGTAATACCTGGCGTGTCGTCAATATATATAGGTGCTTCGCTCAGAGTACCCATGGCGTGGCCAATTTTCTCAAAGTCAGCGTCGGTTAAGTTACCGGTACGTAGCGCCCAAGCGTCAACGCCGGACTCCATAGAGAGTAGACGGTCAACCAGCTGTTCTTTACTCATTTCGAGTGAGAACACGAGGACTGGCTGTTTAGCCAGCGTGGCGACGTTATGAGCAAGGTTCAAAGAGAAAGCCGTCTTACCCATTGATGGGCGGGCAGCAAGGATGAACAGGTCAGAACGCTGCAGGCCGGCCAGAATGTCGTCCATATCGCGGAAGCCGGTTGGTACGCCGCGGATTTTGTTTTTGTCCTTATGCAGGTCATCCAGGCGGTCGAAGCTTTCGGCAAGGATTGTTTCAATACTGACAATACTCTGCTTGACGTGCTTTTGGCTTACGACAAATAGCTGGGCTTCGGCTTCTTCCACCAATTCTTTGAGGGCTTTTGACTCGTCATAGCCTAGTTCTACGATCTGTTCGCTGGCACCGATCAGGCGGCGGCGCAGTGCTTTCTGGGCCACGATAGCGGCGTATTGCTCTACGTGCGAGGCAGTTGGCACGAAGTTGGTGAGTTCAGTCAGGTATGAGGCGCCGCCTACAAGGTCAAGGTATGCATTGTTCTTTAGTTGGTCAGCGAGTGTCAGGACGTCAATGGGGCTGCGTCGTTCGTAGAGCTGCGTGATGGCTTCGTAGATGCGCTGGTGGCGCGTGTCAAAGAAATCATCAGCCGTGATGGCGTCGGCAATCTTAACAAGAGCATCTGAATCTATCAGAATAGCGCCGAGCAGACTTGCTTCGGCTTCCAGGTTTTGCGGTTGTTCGTGCTTGCCGCCTTGCTGCGGTTTGCCTCTCTTGGCGTTCTTAGGCTCCATATCCCCTCTGGTATCGGCTCGTTTCTACGATTCTAACACCTCTGCACCACCAAAGATATTGCTAATGGCTGATATATCAGCTGGTTTGGCCTGCGGCTCTTCCTCTGGGATTTCTTCTGCTACGGTGTGGACGACTTCATTGTCTGCGGCGGGAAGCGCTGGTTTAGGAGCTGGCTTGCCTTCGCCGACAATACATTTGATCTGGACGGTACTGCCGGTGACTCCGGAGATAACTTCAGATAGAACTTCTTTGTTGCGGCTTTCGTTCAGGCGCTTCTGGTGGAATGCGTAACCGAATTCCAGAGTAACGCTGCCGGGTGCAAAGTGGGCGTTGGCCATATTGACCAGGCTGTAGATGGT
>Ga0075366_10000137_pt1 | contig 30735 bp, 29 predicted proteins | sample EndMethybrTD3031_FD_72351 | JGI IMG/M metagenome (GOLD analysis project Ga0075366, IMG submission 72351) | Populus endosphere microbial communities from Tennessee, USA - Endosphere MetaG P. TD hybrid TD303-1 | ecosystem: Host-associated > Plants > Roots > Endosphere | place: USA: Tennessee...
GGTTGAAGGAAACGGTCTTGAAAACCGTCGTGCCGGCAACGGTACCGAGGGTTCGAATCCCTCCCCTTCCGCCAAATAAAAAAGATCTGCGATTGTAGATCTTTTTTATTTGGGTATTCACTAAAGTAGTTCCAGCGCAGTCCACGCCCTGCGATAAAGAGTAATTAGGCCACAAATTCTAAACGTTTCTATTAGTGTATAAAGGTCTGGTAAAACAGCGGTATACCTGTTAAAATAACAAAGTCTCGGCACGTTAAGGAGAGGTACCCAAGTGGTTGAAGGGGACGGTTTGCTAAATCGTTAGGGGGGCGCGAGCTCCCGCGAGGGTTCGAATCCCTCTCTCTCCGCCAAATAAAATAGACCTACAGCACTGTAGGTCTATTTTATTTGTGTATGCGCTTATGCAAAAACTTTGCGCTTATGGTAGTAAAGCGTTACAATAAGCACATATGAATGGGGAAAATTCACAGCAGGAAGGCCCTCAAAAGGAGGCCTGGCAGTTCAAGCCAGAACAAGCCCCTTCGTCACCTGCCCAGCAAAATCAGCAAGCTCCTCAGCAAGCTGAACAGGTGGACTTTATGCCGCAAGAGCCTTTGCAAGCTCAAGCAGGTGTGCCCGATAATAGCTTGCCCGAAATACGATGGACGGCCTCTGAGTTTGTGGTGCACGAGAAGTCGTTTAACTGGTACATCGGTTTCGCGGCTAGTTCTATAATAGCCGTAGCTGTTATCTACCTTTGGACCAAAGATACTCTTTCGGTTGTGGCGGCAATTATTCTGGTTATTTTATTGGCCTTTGCTGCAGCCCGCAAGCCCCGAACTGTCGAGTACGGCGTGGGCCCTAGGGGGATCACTATGGCACAGCACTTTTTTGCTTACAGTGAATTCAAGTCATTCGGTATTATCCAAGAGGGTGTATTCGAGGGTATTGTTTTTACCCCGCTCAAGCGTTTCATGCCACCTCTGACCATTTATTTTGCGCCCGAAGACGAAGAGAAAATTAGCTTTGTATTGTCAAGCCACCTACCCTATTCCCCAGTGACAACTGATGCATTCGATCGTATGCTCCGCCGCTTGCGCTTCTAGCTACTAGCCAAGATTTATCTCGAAAAGTCCCTGCCTGCAGACAGCCAGGAGCTACCTCTTAATACAAAGTTGGACTATAGGCCTTTTCTCGGTTGACGTATTGATGCCGGCCGCGGTTTTACGAATGTCAGATAGGAATCAAGCGCAGTTAATTCTGGTAGTGAACGCTCGGGATTTTGGAGTAGTGACAGATCTAATATGCGATGAGGTTGGCCATTCTCACTGTGCACTAAGCTAAATGGAAGACGTGCCGTAGACTCCAGAATACCTGTAGGATCTTGTTCTTTTGGTATAGGATCTACTCTATTATAGTTAGCAATCAGCAAAGCTCGAGCGGGTGTGTCACTCCTCCACTGTTTGCGCCAATCGGGCGTGCGTAACACTCGACGCTTAGGAACAGGACTGTCAATAGCCGTCATACCAATCCTAAAGCGTAACTGATGACTGGGAATATGCGCCTTTACTGGTACTTTAGGTACAACCTGATCAAAGCCTATTTCTAAAATGCCATGACCATCATACGTTTCACCTGTTTCCTGGTGTGTGAAAGTAACCGGATATACAGCACGTCGCCACTGAGCTGATTTAGTAGCTGCTTCTACGCGCATATCGGGCGTTATCAAGTGCTTCTGATGGAAGCCATTATATACAGAGTTCTTAAGAGCGTAAGCGGCGTGTTGCTCAATATGCTCCAAGGCTTGTTCGGCACTAAGGGGCATCTGTTCACTCATTTTTTAAGCCTTTGGTGATAGTTCCGCGAGTCGTTTGGCAAAGCCGGCAGCCTGGGTCAGGCACACTTCAGCCTGTTTCCTGGATACATCATCTGCCGCCCCAATAAACCAATCACGGTGTTCAGGATCATTTAGTTGCGCTAATGTGTAAGGTGCCCAAGCGTCAGGAAAATGGCCAAAGCTCTGTACAGCCGCGGTTTGTACTGCACGGGCAGGAATTTGCGCAGGGTCATTACTAAACTTAGCGATTTCATCAATGGTCAGCGGTGTGTCTACCGGGCGCATGCCTTTTGTCGACTCATCGTCGGGCAGTCGCTTTTCTAGTATTGCGTAAGCATCGTCACTAATAGTGTCGACAATGCCTTGAGTTAGTGTGGCTACCTGCGCATCAAAACGACGTCTTTTAAGCGTAGGACGCAGGTGTTCCACGGCTGAGCGTACGGTATCGAGACCTAAGATGACCGCATGACGTACAGTATAGATACCTTGCTGCTTTAGAGCATCGACAAACTCGCCCTGACGCTCGCTACTTATAGGCTCTAACTCATTGCCGCCAAGTTTTTCAGCCGCCGCGCTGTAGGCATTCCCGGCAAGCGCAATAGCCAATGATCCCTTAGTCTGTTCTTTGTCTTCAGGCTCGTCGGATAGTTCTTCTGGTTCTTCACCATTAATCCGTGCTACATCTGCCTCAGACAAGAAAGTCTTATCAATAGTAGTGTCAAAGCTTTCTTGTGTCTCGGATGTAAACAACGATGGTTCGGGTGCTTCTGGAGCTTCTGTCTCTTCAGGTCCGTTGGCATTGTCACTTGCACCCGCAGGGCTCAATTCTGGAGCCTGAACGGTTTCGCTGAGCGCTGCTGTACCAAGTTTAAGCATGCTAATGCTAAAGCCATGCTCTGCTTGTAAGCCCATTACTTCTAACCCTAGCTTTGCATTAAGAAGGCGGCGAATAGTCTCAGGGTCTTGGGCCGTACCTTTAATCTCTAAGGTAAAAGAAAAGGCCTGATCGGGCTCTTGCTCGGGCATTGGGGGTGTATTGTCTGGCGTTGTCATAACAGAGGTTCCTTTTGTATAAATTAAAGCACAAAATTGCCCAAAAATCAATAGCATTACGCTTATGCGGAACATTCCGATAGCATGTCTGCGAGTCGTACCCTGTCCTGGCTAAAGCCACACAACACCATTGCTTTTTGGTTGACTGAAAGGTACCGTAGAACGATAAACGCGAGGTTTTTATGCCATTTCATGAAATAGATCGACCAAGTCCCGACCAAATAATAGAACCTCCAGAGGTAGGAGGAATTTTGCTAGCTACCATTCCATCCCTAAGGTTGTACCAGAACGAATTAGCCTTCTGGCGTGAAGTGCGGCAGACCGCCGATCAGCAAGGTAATCCTGGCTCTCGGCGTATGGCAGAGGAGAGCTCTCGCGTACTTAGGAACGTAGCCAGTGAGCGCATGATCTTAGAGGTAATGCTGCAGTCGCCTGCCTACGACCTTAAGATAGCCGGAGAATTATATGCAAATAGTCTTATGACCGTTGCTCATTCCAGATTGCTACGCGAGATAATCTCGCTCGAGACCACAGACGAACTAGGATTGGGATACAATCCTAAAAGAATTGGCATGGTTGCTGACTATTCAAATAATAACCATGAAGATGTGTGTCGCAGTGGCGTGCACGTAACACCGGGATATATGCGGGATGCCCTTGCTATACCTGTACCAACTAGGGGAGATACACGTTATTATGAAGGCGAGGCTATCTATCTTAAAGCTACGACACCTGCGCGGCCAACCAGTATATTGGCTGCAAGATTTGAGCAGCAGTATCAAGAGCCTTTTCGCCCGAAGGGCTTCGTGTCTATTGTGGGACGCTTAAAGGCTGATTTTTGGAACACCGATCATTCTACAAGCGCTTCACGCTAGGAAATAAATCATGACCTAAGCAGCGACTATTGCTCCAGCCGGTATAAAAATATGTAACAGCCAAAAAACAAAGAAAAAGCCCCACATTATGTGAGGCTTTTTCTTTGGTACACCCGGCAGGATTCGAACCTACGACCTTTGGCTCCGCAAGCCAACGCTCTATCCAGCTGAGCTACGGGTGCATATTTGCAACAGAGGTAATTTTAGCATAATTATGGAGTTATGCCAACAGGTAATTGCAACGCTAGCCACATTGATAAGCAAAAACACAGGTTTGCCTTATCAACAGGGGTGTTTTACAATAGCAATCAGTATGGAGAGGTCGCATAGTTGGTCTAGTGCGCTGCACTCGAAATGCAGTATAGGGGCAACTCTATCGAGGGTTCGAATCCCTCCCTCTCCGCCAATAAAATATCCCTACGATATGTACTGTAGGGATATTTTATTTCCGATGTCTGTACATTAATGACTATTGTATGGTGGGAGTTTGATTTTTGGGTGGCTCATTGGCCTCTGTGGTATCTAGTCTTGGCGTTACAGTCGATTCGCCGTGCAAGCCGAGCTGCTTCCCCTCAGACGTATGTGGCGGCACCTCTTGTGCTACCAGGGGAGCATGCTGTGCTATGGTTTGAGAACGTTGTTTAACAAATTTGCCAATAAACCACATAATCAGACCCACAATGATCATTGCCACGCCAAAACCCAGCCACCAGTGCCTGAGATCATCAACCAGCAAGTGCGCCACGGTAATAATCTTGGTTTGGATAAGTTCTTGGGTAGAAGCCGATACTAATAGCTTATCGGTGGCCGTACTCAGTACAAAGCTCGAGGCCCACGACAACAATGCGCTCAGGGCGCCAACCGTAAAGAAGATGATTCCCATGCGTCGCAGAACGCTTCGCCATTGTTGACGCTGAATCAGTAGAATAATGGCAGCAACTACGAGTACTGCAGCACCCGTGGCCCACATGCTCCAGATAGTCCATTTATAGGCAGTCGGTACAACCTGTAGCTGTTCGCTCAAGGGCTTACCATTAACTTCTTTAATCGTATCGGCAGTAATGACCCCATCACCCAAAAAGTCGCTGCTCATAATTTCTTGCCGCGCTTGCGTGGCAACCAACCCAGGGCTAACTTGCCGTGGCAGGCAGGTTAAAGTGTATGGGTTAATTTCTGTACTAGATGGTAGTGTTGTGCAAGCAGGTAGTGCTTCACTTCGAGCCTTAACGTAGCTGGCAATGTTGTCAGCAAAATTAACCTTTGCCTGGCTTACATCAACAGTAAAGTGCGGCTCACTCGTCCTGCCCTGTACCCAGTCATAGGTACTATTTATAATCTGATTAGAATACTGCTCCAAAAGTGCTGGTGGAAATGCTTTTTGAATAGCATCTTGTATTTCTGGCTGATCTGTCGGCATATCAGCCAGGTACCGTGTCTGGTTCTTAATAAGCGTTGGAACGCTAATGGAGTATATATCACTCTTGCTGAGTGCCTGCTCAACGGGCTGAGGTGTGCCAATCACCATATAGATAGCCCACGACAATCCAAAGCTAAATAATAAAATAGGCAGCAACGAAAATGCCGTGCGCGTAACAAGTTTCTTCAAAAAATTCATATATCTTTATTGTACGCCTAAAACCCACTAGTAACCATAAATCGCTCCCCTGTTTTGCAGAGGAGCGATCACGTTTTTTGGCAGCATATAGGTTAGTTATTATGACTTAGAATAGCAAGCCACCCAGTCGATATCCATTTGAGCTGAAGCGCCAGGCTTGGCATAGGGCCCTTCAATAGATGATTCGTTTTGCAATAGCCACGACATTGGGAAATTAGCAACATTGGTCGTCATGCTACCGAGTAGTTTGCCGTCCAAATAGTACTTAAGTGAATTTTGTTGCCACTCAACAACAGTGGTGTGCCACTCGGTCCAGCTCTTACCCGACTGCACATTCATGACTTGCTTGTCTTTTGCATGGGCAAAGCCCGAAATGGTCTTGCCCCAGTCGCCTTCTGGAAAGTCCATTTCGTAACGATTTTGGTAAAACTCATGTGCACTCTTAAAGCCTGGCTCCATGTGTACGACCTTAAAGCGCTCTACGTATCGACCGTAGGTCTTGTCCATACATTTACGCGGTACTAGCGTTGCAGAGTGAATGTCTCCCCCAGCCTTAGGGCGGAACATGTTAATATGCATTGCCCCTTTATCTACTGATACAACATCTTCAGGGTGATATACGCCACCATAAGGTGCCTGGTCGTTGCCATCTACTTTTGACTTTGCGGTGTCATTCCAGCCGGCAGGATAGGCCCACCAGTTGTCATAATATGCGCCATATTTCTTAAGTCCACCGCAGTATGCCTGTGGGGTATCGGTATTGTGATTGCAGTCACTAAAGCCACCAACTGGTACTATGCCCGTAAAGTCATCAGCAAAAATTTGTTTCCAACCACTTACGGCTCCGGGCATTTTCTCGCCAGAAGGATTTGTTGGGCTCGGCTGCTGAGGATTTGGTGTTGGCGTGGGTGTTGTTGGGGGAGTCGGTGTTTGTGGATTGCCAACAGCTTTTGGAACAGTCCAGATTTGGGCAATTGTATGGTTGCAAGTGTAGGTCCAAACTGGGTTGCCGTCAGTGGTCTTAGCGTACTGATTATCTAAGCACAACCCAGAATTAGGATTAATAATAGAGCCGTCGCTCTTTACCGACCACTGCTGAGCCGGCGTGCCGTTACACTTATATAGTTGCACGGTAGTTTTAGGTGCTTTGCTGGCACCCTTTACGTCAAGACAGTAGCCATTGGTGCGCATTGTGCCATCACCTGGCAACGTCCAAGACTGAGCATTAGTATCGTCACATGTCCATAAGGAGATCTTATTACCGTTAACTGCCTTATTGTCGAGGTTGTCTAGACACTTGCCCGCAGTCCCGGTAATGCGGCCCGTAGCACTTGTAGTTGCTGCCTTGGTTAAAAACGTAGCAGCGATTCCTAGGCCAGCAAAGGCTACAATAAAAACAACCGCCATAAAGCGTTGATCTTTAAAGCGGTTAGTCCATGATTGCTTAACTGGAGCTTTCTTTGCTCGAGGATTTTTTGCGGTAGTTTTAGTTGTTTTGGCGCGTGCCATGACTACGAGTCCTTTCAAATTTGTCTTTAATTATAAGCGCTTTTTCGAATTCAACAAGCTTATGCTCAGCTAACTGTGGTAGCCAAGTACATGACATGCCTCTGAGTATGACTAGCCAGAAAAGGTTAGTTATACCTTGTTAAGTCGATGAACCACTGGTATCATATGGCTATGGATGAGAAAGGGTTGGGACAGCGTCTCCAAGCTGCGCGCTTACGTGCAGGTATGACACAACAGGCACTTTGCCAACGCGCAAACTTAAGCTATTCAACGCTTACAAAAATAGAACGGGGCGCTATTAAGTCACCGTCAATTTTTACGATTCAAAGCATCGCCGAAGCTCTTGATACTTCACTAAACGAATTGTTGGGTACCGGCAATAATATGTCGAAACCACTCAAAAAACGTTCCAAGAGCGGTATTAGCTTTGTATATTTTGACATTAATGGCTGTTTAGTACGTTTTTTCCACGGTGCCTTTACGCACCTGGCTGCAGTCTCGGGCGTTTCACCGGATAAAATCGAAACGACATTTTGGCACTACAACGATGCCGTTTGTCGCGGCGAAATGAGTGTTGCTGAATTTAACAAGATTTTAGCTAAAAAACTCCAACTTGATACGGTCGACTGGCTTGAATACTACCTTGATGCCGTAGAGCCAATCCCCGTTATGGATGAACTTGTGCGTTGGACGGCTACACACTATAAAGTGGGCCTTCTTACGAATATAATGCCAGGCTTTATAGATAAGCTTCGCCAGCATGGGCTTTTGCCTAACGTACATTACGACGTCGTTATCGACTCTTCTATCGAAGGTCACATTAAGCCTGAGGCGGCCATTTTTAAAACAGCCACTAAACGTGCTGGCTGCCCTAAAGATGAAATTCTGTTTATTGACGACTCACGAACCAATGTTATGGCTGCCGAAAAGCAGGGCTGGAATGTTTTGTGGTTTGATGACTATCGTTCTGACGAATCAGCAGAACGTATCCGCCAAGCACTTGAGCTTGCAGAATAGGGCAACACTGACTATCAAACTCTTAGGTGCCACAAGCTTTTAATTTTCTCGTGCCTTGTAGTTTAGGTGCTTATAAAAACAGAGCGGACTTCCCCGCTCTGTTTTTATAAGCACAATTCCAAGCAACTACGCCCCAAAACGTTCACGTTCGACGCGAATAGCCTCTAGGCGTTGCTGAGCCTCATCAAGCTGACGCTTAGTCTCGGCCACTATGGTAGCTGGAGCATTGTCGACATATGATTTATTGGCCAGGCGACCCTGTAGACGCTCTACACTACCCTGCTCTGCTTCAAACTGCTCGGCAAGCTTGCTGCGATACTGTGTGGCAACGTCACTGTCGAGCTCAATCCAACAGGTAAAGTGGGTTTGCGTAAGTTTAATGCCGTCAGACCCATCTGATTCAGTAATATCCTGGATGCGGGCAAGTTTGTGCAAAAGTTCCTTATTAGCGCTAATCGCCGCCGCATTACGATAAGCTAAATTAGCCTTAGAGGTACCAACGTTTTTCATTGTGCTGCGAATTTCAGTCACAAGTTCTTTGATACTTTCAAAGGAAGCAGCCTTAACCTTGTCGTAGTCGGGTGTTTGAGGCCAAAGACTGGTAACCAGCAGACTGTCTGTCTTCCACCCGAGTGTTTGCCAGATAGTCTCTGTTACAAACGGTGCAAATGGGTGAGCCATCTTAAGAATGCTTTCTAGGGCCATCGCCAAGAGTGGTAGGTTGGGCTGGGCTTTGGAGGCCTCAATATACCAGTCAGCAAAATCATCCCATACAAAGTGATACAGCGCGTCGTAGGCCTCGGCAAAGCGGTAGTTGTCGAGGGAAAAAGCAATCTCATCTGAAGATTGTTGTAGCTTACTCAACAACCATGCATCAGCGTCTGTTTGTGCAGTAGCTTGCGCGGCATCAATATGGTGCCCGCCTACCTTATCTTCAATATAACGAGCAATATTCCATAATTTATTACAGAAGTTACGAGCGTCCTCTACCTTGCGGCTATCGTAACCTCGATTAACAGCTGGCGCACGGCTAGCAATGAGCCCCATTCGCAGCGCATCGGAGCCATACTGCTCCAGAACGGGCATGGGGTTAATAACATTGCCTACACTCTTGCTCATCTTAGAGCCGTCCTCAGCCATCACATAGCCATGAATATAAACGCTTTCAAAAGGAATATCGCCTGTAACGTAGAGGCCAAGCATTAACATTCGGCTTACCCATGGGTAAAGAATTTCACCGCCAGTTTCCATAAGGCTCAGCGGATAGAAATCCTTAAAGTCCTGGCTTTCGGGATAATCAAGGGTAGCATATGGCCATGAGCTGCTCGAAAACCATGTGTCGAGCACGTCGGCATCGCGTCTATAGGTCTTCCCGTCTACAGAAATTATCTCTTCGTGAACACGCTCGTCATAAATCCAGTCATCGGGATTATCAACATTCTGAAAGGCAGGAACTGGAATACCCCATGCAATCTGACGCGAAATATTCCAGTCATGCAATCCCTTAAGGTAAGTGATCAGCTGATCCTTCTTGGTAGCTGGATAAAAGGCTATCTTATCGGCCTCAAGAACTTCAATGGCTTTCTCGGCTAGAGGCTTCATGTCAACAAACCATTGATCTAAAAGAAGTGGCTGAATGACTGTGTCACACTTGTAGCAGTGGCCAACATTATGTATATGCTCATCAGTCTTTAGGAGGTACCCCTGCTCTTCGAGGTGTTGTACGACAAGCAGACGGGCAGCGTCAACAGGCAGGCCTCTAAAATCCTCGGGAATATCCGAGGCCATTGTGCCTTCGTGGGTAATAACACTTGGCATGGGCAAATCATGACGCTTGCCAACCTCAAAGTCGTTAGGATCATGCGCTGGAGTGATCTTAACAGCACCGGTTCCAAATTCGAGATCAACAAAGTCGTCAACAATAATTGGAATTTCACGGTTAGTAAGCGGCAATTTAACCGTTTTACCAATAAACTTTTGGTAGCGTTTATCCTTTGAATGAATAGCCACGGCTGTGTCACCAAACATAGTTTCGGGACGCGTGGTGGCTACAACAAGTTCGCCGCTGCCGTCGGTTAATTCATAACGAATATGCCATAGCTTGCCCTTCTCTTCTTTGTACGCCACTTCGATGTCTGCAAAACCCGTGCCATGAAAAGTGCAGTAGTTTACAAGGCGTTCACCACGGTAAATGAGGCCTTCGTCCCACATTTGTTTAAAAGTGGCATAGGCTCTCGAAACAATTTTTTGGTCGAGGGTAAAAGTAAATTTATCCCAGTCACAACCTACGCCGAGCTTGCGAAGTTGCGATTCAAAATTCGTGCGGTTTTTGCCTACAAAGTCATAGATCTGGCCGTATAAATCATCGCGTGAGAAGTCAAAGCGGCTCTTCCCTTCTTTGGCAAGTTGTTTTTCGTATACTGATTGTGTTTCGAAACCAGCATGGTCTGCACCTGGTAAGAGTAATGCGCGTTCACCTTTCATACGATGATAACGTACGGCTATATCTTCGAGTGCAACAGTTAGTGCGTGCCCAAGGTGCGCATCGGCATTTGCATTCGGCGGTGGCATGACGATGCTATAACTCTTGCCCTGACCCGCTGGCGCAAAGGCATTAGATTTTTCCCAAAGTGCGTAGATTTCGCTTTCGTATAGGCCTGGTTCGTAAGTTTTTGGCAGTTTCATGTTGTATTCCTTGCTCGAGTCTGCGTTTGCCACGCATTGATACTCTCTATATCATACCATCTCGGAGTGCTAATTTCCACCCCTGTTCCAGGCTATACTTTAAGGACGCAAATACTTTCGTCCCTGGCGAGATATTCACGTGAAAATTGTATATATTTCACGTGAATATCTATAAAAATTTCATGTGAAATAAAGCTAGCATTATCCGGCTACGGGATCTAAATACAAACATAGTTTGCGTAGCCAGTAGGACTTTAATGGCTACAGCTCACTTATCTAGGCGCAAAAACAAAAATAGGCTACATGGATAAGTTTGGCTGAATCGCAAGCTTATAAGGATCGACTGGCTGAGCGCCAAGCTTGGCCTTAAAACAGCCAAGTGTAGCAATCATGGCTCCATTGTCGGTACAGAGCTTTGGATCAGTATAGGCAATGGCAATTGGCAGGCGGTCAGCTAGCTGACGTCGCAGCTCAGGACTTGCAGCAACTCCACCCGCAATAACCACCGATGCAGGCTTAAACTCTTCAAACGCTAGCATTGCTTTATCAACCACTGTCTCAACGGCTACGCGTTGAAAAGTAGCAGCTATATTAGCCTTCTGAGATTCAGAGAGCATGCTGGGCAGGGCAGAGGAGGGTAATGAGTAATCATGGCCAACCAGCTCTTGTGCGCGGCGTAGGACGGCAGTTTTGAGGCCTGAGAAGCTAAAGTCATACTTGCCTTGCAAACGTGCCTTGGGCAATAAAAACGCGTGGGCATCGCCTTCAAGTGCTTTTTTGCTAACATTCGGTCCGCCAGGGTAGGGTAGGCCAATAATTTTAGCAACTTTGTCAAACGCTTCGCCGATTGCATCGTCTTGCGTTTGCCCTAAAAGACGGTAAGAAAAATGGTCATCAAAAAGAGCTAACTGGCTATGCCCACCGCTTACAATGAGTGCCAACAATGGAAAGGTTGGCTGTGATTGGGGCAAGGTGTAAGCGGGCAGGGAAGTGTGCGTTAGGAAGTTAGCATACACGTGGCCCTCGACATGGTTGATGGCATAGAGTGGCTTGCCCTTAATAATTGCCAAAGTGCGGGCGGCCAATACACCTACTAACAGGCTACCGCCCAAGCCTGCGCCATACGTAACAGCAATGGCATCTATGTCATCCCATGTACAATTAGCATCTGACAAGGCTTGCTTGATAACAGGTATTACAGCTTCAATATGGCTCCGTGCGGCAATTTCTGGCACCACACCACCGTAGGCGGCATGCAAGTCCATACTTGTTGCGACAACATTACTCAAAAGTTCTTTGCCATCTCGCACAACAGCTGCTGCGGTTTCATCGCAGCTTGATTCCAAACCCAGCACAATCATAGGTAATATCATAGCACACCACTGGTAATGCACGACAGAAACAGCATAAATACTCAGTAGCTATTTAGGCCAAAAGGTGTCTTAATGATTGACAAATAGGCCTAAGTATGGTAATTTCGTAATAGAAATTCAGCAACAAAAAAGGCCAAAATATGCCACCACGAATGCCCGATCACGATCCGCTCTCAGCTCATACGCCCATTCCACTGCCTCGTACTCCTGAAAGTGGATGGGTACGCAGGGATGACCTTGAAGAAGATATTCGTGATATTACGAGCATGACTCCTCCTGCACCAAAAGGCGAGCCGGGCTACGATCCAGCCTACGAAGAAGCTTACTACGCTACCCGCGATTATAACGTTGATTCTGTTGCGCGCTATGCTGCTCAGGACGTCGCAAATTTTAATGAAATCGCTAGCGACTTACAAGCCGAGCGTAGTTACCTTAGTAGTTTAGCCGACGACGACCCTGAACGCCCAAGAATAGAGCGCAATATTTCACTCCAAAGCGAAGCGCTTGCTCCTGTCGTTAAGGACGCTATCGAAGAAGATCCTAATATGACTGTCAATATCGAAGAATGCCAACGAACAGTTCGCTCGATCATAGACCGCGTGGCGGGTGCTCGCCGTGAGCATGAAGTAAAAGGTGAATATGAGCTTCTTCGGGCCGTTAAAGAGCTGCAGACTTACGCACAACTCAACTTGGGTGAAGTGATTGTTGAACAAATCGATGCCAGCCTCGAGGCTGCCTATGCCGCGTATCAAAAAACACGTGGCAAACGCCCGGGCTTGGTTGATAAAACTCGTGAGGCAGAAGCCGCCGCCCGCAGAGCAGAAGCCGCAGCAGGCCATGTGGACGAGCCAGAGCCTCCTACGGCCTTACGTGCAGGTTTGCGCAATGTGGGCCGAACAATTGCAGTTGTTGCAGGCGGTGACGCAGCTAGCATTTCAACTCGCGAAAAACATAGAATACGTGACGAAGATGCTGCCAAAGAAGCAGCAAAAATCAGCAAGAGTCATGAAGCGGCTAGCCACGCAGCAACCGCTGTCGCACAGCGCAAACATGGCATCGCTCAATTCGATGAGCAGAAGCTGACCTTTGAAGAAATGAACGACAAGGGCGCCTACGAAGCAATTGCTGACCTTAGAAAGATACTCGTTGATGAGGCGACTGGCGGTATCATTACTGAGCATAGAGGCACATCGGCCCCTGATGCCACAGCAGCACAAGTAATTGATGATTTAAAGAATGCCTCACCAGAAAAAACAGTTCCTATAACGGGAGAGCCCGATCCTATTGCCAGCGCACGCCATAACATAGAGGTGTTTATTGAGCGCGAGCGTCAGCAACTATACCTTGACATAACCCAGCCAGATTCTTTGGCGTTGGAATTTGCTCGCGTTGATAGGCTTTACCGTCACATCGATATGATCGATGACGACCTTGAAAGGCTATCGGTCGATCACCAACAACCTATACATCGTTTGAACGCTCGGCTGCAATATTCGCAGCTTATGGTTCAGCGCCGTCTATTGCTTACGCTTCACAACCAAGCGGCTGCCCACTACGGTCAACACACTATCGAAAGAGCAACCATGTCTGGCACTGAGCCCAGTGGTCTACCAATGCATATCATTGAAGACGGTGGTGTATTAATTGGTAGCGATGCAATCCATTGGCAGAACGGTGACCATGCCGTGCAAGCAAATCCAGAATATAAAGGTCGGGGTGTATTTAACGCTATAACTCATAGGCCTGACGGTACTGCCGTTAACCACGGGCGTTTCGTACGCTTCTCACCAGATGGCCGTATCCGTGGTGAATGGCCAGAGAGCTACCCGAGCGCTGGCCAGCTGCGTCAACTCGACCAACAGCGTATGAATACGCGAAATCTTTATAACCGCCCTGGTGGCTATGATCTTGCAGAGGCTCAAAGGTCTAATATAGACGCCCGACGCGCTGCATTATTTAGCAATTTTGAACTACCAACAGAAGCAGAAAACTTTATTACTGCTATCGACCGAATGACGGGTATCTTACTACAGGATGGTCGTGCTACGGCATCAGACCCAGGCATGCAAAACTATTTCAACTATCAGCAAAACCATGATCGCATGGAGGAAAATCGTCGTGCTCGAATTGTAGCCGGCGCAGAGGTTGCGGAAATCGTTGCAATCGACGCTGCTATTACTCGCCTAGAGACTGCCCATCGCACTTTTATCACTACTCATGCACCTCAAATTGCACGAGTGGAGCAAAATGCTCGCGTTCTTAATAATCACCGATTTCTTACGCTTCGCGCTGCGGCATACAATGGTCGCACCACCTTACTAGAAGATGGCACGGTAGTTTTGCCGCAAGAGCAACCGCGTGATTTGCGTGGCATGCCAAGCTTGCACGAATTGTTGGGCTTGCCTGACGGCACGTGGAGGATTAGTCCTGACGGCACTGCGGCGCAAATATTTAACTCAAGAGACAGAAAAGTCCCATCGTTTAGACGCAACTATAGACCTCAAGATCTTTACGTCCGTGCAGCCTAAATCTAGATAACCATCTGGTTTGATCGTATACTAGTTATATGAATATTCGCCGTAGCGTAAAAAAAGTTATCCCTACTAACGTTTTTAAATCTGTTGAGCCACTCGGCCATCTTGGCGAAGCTGTGGCTCTTAACGCTGTGCACGGCTTTCCAAGTAAAGGTCTCAAGGTTATTGGTGTTACTGGCACTAATGGCAAAACGACCACCTGTTTTATGATTCACCGTATGTTACATGAGGCAGGCTATAAGGTGGGGCTCATGACGACTGTGGCCTACGGTGTAGGTATGGATATCAAGCCGCAAATAGCGCACATGACCACTGTCCCTGTGCCGCAGCTACTTCGCCGTATTAAAGAAATGAAGGCTGCTGGCGTGGAATGGTTAATTCTAGAAACCACCAGCCATGCCTTGGCTCAACATCGAGTGTGGGGCGTACCGTATTCTATCGCAGTTATGACGAACATTACCCATGAGCATCTGGATTATCATGGCACATTCGAAAAATATGTGGCCGCCAAGCGTATGATGTTTACGATGACCAATCGTAATCGCAAGGGCCTGCGGATCGGCATTGTAAATGCGGACGACCCTAATGCCGAGGTATTTGCAAGTGCCGTTAAGAATCCGATTAGCTATGGTATTGTGCATGGAGATGTGCAGGCTACAGACGTTGACCTATCGCCAAGTGGCATTCAGTACTCGGCAGTTATCGATGGCAAGACATTCCATATTAAGAGCCATTTGCCGGGTAGCTTTAATGTATACAATTCACTCGCAACGGTTTGCGTGGGCAGAGCAGTGGGTCTTACGCAAGAAGAAATTGAGCGGGGGATTGCTGCACTCGAAGGTGTTGAAGGACGTATGACGCGTATCGTCGAAGGACAAAACTTTAGTGTAATTGTAGACTTTGCACACACGCCCGATAGCTTCGAAAAATTATTCAAAGATTTAAAGCCCGTTGTGAAGGGTAAATTAATTGTTCTTTTTGGTTCTGCCGGGCGTCGTGATGAAGCAAAGCGTGCCATCCAGGGTCGCTTGGCTGGTGAATATGCCGACGAAGTTGTTATTACCGAGGAAGATGATCGTGATATTGATGGCTTGCTGATCATGGATGAAATTGCGGCGGGTGCTGAAGAGGCGGGTAAGAAGCGTGATAAAGATCTCTTTTTAGTGCACGATCGCACTGAGGCGATCCGCTTTGCTATAAAGCGAGCAAAAGAGGGTGATACGGTGCTTCTCCTTGGTAAAGGCCACGAGAAGACAATCGAGAGAGCTGATGGGGAGCACGATTGGGATGAGTTTGCTGTAACTCGAGAGGCTTTAAGGGGCCTCTAGTGCGCACGACAAAGAAGCATTGACAAAGTACAATTATTTTGTTGTAATATAGACTTATTTACGGAGTTTATATATGAGTTCAGTGCCCCTTGAGAGCGCGCCCGTTCCTGATTCGTTTTCTCTTGTAGAAGACCTATATTTAGCCCGCCCCGATCTAGCAGAGACCTATGCCGACCTGGCGGACAAAAGGCTTGTGGTTGTTCCATTTCAGGACCTAGCTCATGACTATGCGTTTTCCGAAAGATTGCGTAATGACGGCTTAAGTAATGGTCGGATTTTTAGTTATCGTCCGAGTGATGAGCAGATTGCCAGTGGTAGTATAGCTGAAGAGCGAGATACGGGAATCGCCTACGATTTATCGACTGATATTATTCCCGTAGGCGAAATTATCACTGCTTCGCTGAATACCCAATTAGGCGCCGAAAAAGCTAGACAAAATCTGCATTCGGCATTTAATTTGATTGGCTCTACACTGCTTACGACTAAAGAGTTGACTGGTGAACTACCTCGTGACCTAACAATCGATTCAATATGCATCGAGCGAAGTGGCCGTGGCCGTGCTGAGCTAATGCCTCCCTTTACCACTACCACAGAGCTAACAGCTTATGACGTGGTGCAAAATATGAAACAAGAAGTGAAAGAGCGCCGAGTAGTTGACGCAGATAGTGGTAAGCCTGATTTTGATTTAACACCTGGTTTACGTACCTTTCTCGTGGATGAACTCGGTAGTCTTGCGTTGCGAATTCGTAATAATCAAATCGAGCGATAGGGTACGGTATGACACCAAAAGGTAATCTGCCTCCTGAGGCAGAGCATTTAACTGTTGAGCAACAGCAACAGGCGATTAGTATTATAGGCCGCGACCTAGACACGGTAATGGGCGGCCGCATCGCTTTGCAGGGTCTTGGTGATATGGGTGTGCACGACAGTGCGCATGGCGTCTTTTTTGCTGAGGCACCTAACGGAAGCGCTCTGGCGCTTAAGCGTTTTACAAAGTCTGTAAAAGCCGAACGTGAAGTAGCCAACATGACAACGGCATCTGAACGCGGCATGCAAACCTTTGATTTGGCGGGGCAGGGTTTGTATGGAATAGATGATGTCGGAACGATTATGGTAACGCATCGTATCCCTCACTTTGTAACTATGAACCAGCTGCCCTGGATGAGCGCTAATCCAGGAGTACGTGGCTACACTCGATTCGTGCGCAGTCTTGGGGCTATGGCTAATCACCTTGGCGAGTTCCATGCGGCAAATGGTGCTCATAACGACGCACAGGTTAAAAATTTTGGCCGTAATCGTTTAACAAATCAATTTGTGGCACACGATCTAGAAGGCTCCCGTTTTGAGGATTTAGGCCAGCCATCTGCCGAGCTTATGGACTCACAAAAAGACGATGTGCAAAAATTACTAGAGTCGCTTGTTAATCGTGGTTATCTGGGCAATGCTCAGGCGGATCTTTTTGAGCACGAAATGAGTACACAGATTTTAGAGCCCTATCTCGAGCGCCATGAGTCTGAGTTCTTGTTAGATAGCTGGGCTGACTTAATGCAAAAGGTACGTGGCTACCGCGAAAGTAAGGGCGGACCAGGCCAAACTACCATTCATTCGATGGACAGCGATTCTCCCGGCGTGTAACGTGCCATGTCCCTGACGTAGGATGAGCTGTATGGGGCAGTGCACTAAAGTAGCACTCGACGCACAACCACCAGGATTATTGGAGAGGATTACGTGCCAGATGGCCGGCGTACCAGTCGGTGCTTCTATTAAATAAACTGCCGATTAGCTCAATTGCTAAATCGGCAGTTTTGCTTTCTATATCAATTAGTGGGTTGTATTCTACGACATCAACCCCAAGTACATTACAGTTGGCACCAATATACTGTGCGAGTGTGGTTATTTCACGGTAAAGTAAGCCTTTTTTATTGGGCATGCCGGCTGCGGGAGCAGACTGTGCGTCAATGGAATCTAGGTCGAGACTTATCCAAACGTGTTTCACTTGAGACTGAAGTTTTTTGATCATTGGTAGAAGGGGAGACATACCATGTTCTAGGAGGTCGGCTATGGTAAAGGTGGCAATGTTTTCACGTGATACGAGGTCGAGCTCAGCTTTATCCCAGTCACAGCCTGCGATATGCAGTACGTGCTGTTTTGCTACCTTAACTTGGTCGCCATGGACTCTGCTGAGCGACTGGTGCCCGAAGCCCATTAACGAAGCTAGCTGCATGCCATGAATGTTACCTGTTGGTGTTGTCTGGTCGGTGTTCATGTCGCCGTGTGCATCAATATAGATAAGTCCAATATCACCATCTACCGCTACTGAGGCACCTGAAACTGCCCCAAGGCAGGTGGTATGGTCGCCACCCAAAACAATAACTCGCTGGTCTTTATCTATGGCTTGGTGGACAAGATGTGCGGTATCTTCGCTAATACGAATAATCTCATCAAGGTAGGAGAGACGTTGATTAGTGCCGCGGTTAACGAGCCAGCGCTCTTTAACAGAAACATTTCCAGCGTCTGTTATGGCAAATCCAGCTTGTTGTAGTTTTGGCACAATATCCCTGTAGCGATAGGCATTTGGCCCCATTTCTACGCCAAGATTATTGGCACCTAAATTGAGAGGCACACCGATAAGTGTTGTGTGTATTGGAGCAGAATGATTCATGCTCAAATTGTAGCATGAGCACTTTAACGGATCCGACCAAAGGCTTATTGTAGAGTGGGTGTATCTTTATTGATTGGCATAAAGGTGAGGGTTTCGGCTAACGGCTTATTTGACGCGTCGAAGTAACCTAATATATGTTCGCCGCTTGTTGGATCTGTACCCGTAAAGTTAACCCTAGCACTTAAGAGGGGAGAGTCAGGCTGTCCCCCAAGAACTTGGAGTACGAATTCTCCAATAGGTTCATGGGGTGGTAGGGCAACAGGCTCACCATCGCTAAGGCTATGGAGGGATCGAGCAAATTGTTCACCAGTAGGGTGGGGACTGTGCATTGCAAATTCTCTTAATTAATGTTATAATATAACTTTCATCGACAAAAGTCAATGGACTTAAGACTTATGAATACCATTGAATTACCACCAGGGTCAATATCTATTGACGACTTTAGCGCTAAGTCGCGCAGCATGTATAACGGTATCGGCTACCAGGCAGCGACATCGCAAGACTTGAAACGGCTCAGTCGTGCCTACTATTTAATGGATCCACTGCTACCTTTTGACCTTTCTGAGCGCGATGGCGTACAACTGGCAACAGCTCTGGATATGAGTGTATCGGTCTGCGAATCTACTCTCGATACACCGCGCCGCATGACAACCAAGAGAAGGGACGCGGTTAGGAGCCTTTGTGGTGACTTATTGCTCGATAAGGCTACAGTTTCGCTGGCCAATGCAGACCCAGACTACAAGCAACTCGCACAAGACATGGAGCGTGCCGAGGAGCTTTTTGCAGAAACTACTACTATGCAGAACCCAAAGCGCCGTTATACGCACCACGGGGTGGGCAGTCTATTAGGCAACCTATCGGCTCGAACCACAGGCGTCTACATAGATGCCAAGCAGCTTGAACAACAAAGTAGTTTAGAACAAAATTACGGCAAGCGCATATTGCTCAAAAGGCGTTTAGCTGGAATTGCTATTGAATCTATCGAACATATGACGGTGTACAGCGAAGCACTGCGTGTTAAAAAAGGCCAAGAAGTTGGTATTGAGCGTGGCCGCTTTATGGAAATGACTGCTTTTACGCAAAAAATGATGGCTTGGTCCGAAAAAGAGAATCCCGCTGATAGCTTTGTACGTTTTGCCCTCGATCGCGAGGATCACCCCCGAGCAACGGCCTCACCAAAGCGTAGTTTTGATCTTTTGACATACGAGGGCGAAGACGCGCTTCCTGTGCAGGTTAAGACGGTTGGCGGCCAATCCTATCACCCTTCTATCGCTGTTTGGCGACCCGTGCGTGTGGATGATATATTCGGCGCTCCTAGCTTAGTGGTAGATACTTTTAGAACTGTTGCCGATGCCTCGGCGGATTACTTAGATGTTCGCAACGCTCGCCAACTAATTCAATCCCAATTTGTACAAATTGATCCCGCAGCAGAGTATCGTTTAAAAAACACACGCCAAGCCGATGCAGTAATGGCATAATGGTCGCATGGCTGAGAGTCTAAACCTTGAGAATCCGAATTTTAAGGGTCGCGTGCTGCGCACTATTGGTGATGCCATTCCTGTACCTCGATCACGCCGTTTGGTGCCAATAACCTATCAAGAAGCTCGCCATATCGAATTTAGCTCCGCTTCTTTAGGTGGCAATTTTGTAGCTTTTGAGGACAATCACGCCTGGACACGTCATCATGACCTAGAAAAACACGGTATTCCTACTATGACCGTTGCTTGGTATAGAGAGCAATTTAACCTTGTCGTAGTTCCGCCCTCTAGCGAGCCCTTAAGCACTTACATTAAAAGAAACGCTCAACAACCCGAGCATATTGCCCCGGTAATGAGACAATGTGGCGCTATTTTGAGCAAGATTGCCGACGTCCAAATTATGCCGGATCTCAGCTACCCCAGTTTTAGAGATGAGGATTTACTGCCCCATAGTCTTGTGGGCCAATTTGCTGTAACGCACCATGCTGGCGGGCAGCCAAGTCTTACGGTTGGCTTGCCGTATGTTTTTCCTGATAGATCCGCTATGGGCATAGTACAACGCGTGACGGAAGAGTTGAGCGTTTCTGGCTCATTTTTACCTCCTACCCGGGAGCGCTGGGCAATAGGTGAGTTGCCGCTTGGCTCCGATTTGCAAGATGTCATACAGAGCTTTAAGCAGGGCGTATATGAAACATAAGCATTTACAAAAATAAGGTAATATGGTATAATTATCTCAATATGAGACGTACTGCCCGTTTTAATGATGCCGAGCCAATTGTCAGTGGTGATGCCATGCTTTTTGATGGGGGAGAGCTTACCCAAGATCGCCGAAAACACTCCCAGAAGCCTTACTCACAAACACTGGATAGCTATGCCAAAATGCTACCACGAGGTGAATTTTTGCTTGATGCTGCGAATTATACAGATATTTCCGCTAGCGATACTTATCAGGCAGAAATCATCCCCCTAGATGAACTTCGCCAGGGCCGCAAGGAAAGTGGTCACGAAGTGATGTTTGGACAGCTATTACTTCGCTCTAATTCGGTATATGAGCTCAATATGCTTGTTGCCTTGAAACCATACGACACAGCTACCGAAGCTGTGCATGAGGATAGCGCTCTCCGCCTTGTAAATCAGCGTTTACCCCGCACTGATGGCCCAGACGGCATACCAGCAAGTTTGCGTCCTATGGGTCTTTGTCGCTTCGAAGATGGTGCCACAGGCTTAATTACCGAATATGACCCAGCAATCCACAGTTACGACAATTTATTCTGGAATGACGATAGTGCGGAACATACTGAAGAACGTGTTGCGAGAAGTCTTGCGCGCTGCGGCTTGGCTATGGCACGCCTGCATGGTGAAATGCTCCTGCACAAAGATGCACAAATTAAGAACTGGGCGGCGGATAACCACGGCATCCGCTATGTCGACCTAGAAGAAATGGTATATGCTCCAACTACAAAGGCTGGAGAGCTCAAGGTTGAAGATTATGCTGAAGGTATCGAAGAAGAGTTAGCTACCTTTGTAAGCTCTCTCACTGGCCGTACCCAAAATGCTCAGAAACGATACGATACGCAGCTCGATGACTACTTTTGGCCTGTTTACGATACAACGTTAGGTAAAAGTGCTCACAGCATTGTGCGTGATGAAGTATTGCCCTTAGTTCGTCCTATAATGGACGGTGACAAAGTCGCCTTTTAGCGATCGAGCTTGACGCTGCTGTTGGCACTCAGGTATATTGAGTGCTGATGGCTAGCGCTCGCGCATTGCAAGTGCTAGTCTCTCTATAAAACTTCAAGTAACAGAGGAGTACTATTACAAATGAGTGTAAAAGTTCAACCCCTCGCTGACTACGTAGTGGCTCAGGCCGAAGAGGCCAAGACCAAAACTGCCAGCGGCCTTTATTTACCCGAAAAATCAACTGAGAAGCCAAAAGTAGCGGTTATTGCTGCTATTGGCAAAGACGTGCAGCACGTCAAGGTTGGCGATCGCATCATCTATAGGAGCTTTAGCCCAACCGAGGTTAAGGTAGAGGGTATCGACTACCTTCTTGTTAAAGAAGAAGACATTATCGCAACTGTTGCTTAAGCAGAAGGGAATTGCATAACAATATGGCTAAGAAAGTTTTTTATGATGACGACGCACGCCGCCGAGTATTGGCAGGCGCTCAGATTCTGTACAACGCAGTAAAGACAACCATGGGGCCTAAGGGTCGTAACGTGGTGATTAGTAAGAGCTTTGGTGCTCCTACGGTAACGCACGATGGTGTAACTGTTGCTAAGGGTGTTGAAATTGCTGACGTAGACGACGAGACACTGGGCTACAAAGTTGGTGCTGAGCTTATTAAGCAGGCTGCCTCTAAAATGAACGACGTGGCTGGCGACGGTACCACTACTGTTACGGTGCTTACCTATAATATCCTCAACGAAGCTAACAAGCTCATCGCAGCTGGTCACAACCCAATGCTTTTGCGCAAGGGGCTTGAGGCAGCGGCCCACCAGGTACTAACGCAGCTTGGTGGTTTGCGCGAAGATATCCAGGGCAAAAAGACTCGAATTTCTGAGGTGGCTACTATTTCTGCTGGCGACAAAGAAATTGGTGATTTGATTGCCGAAGTAATGGACAAAATCGGTAGCGATGGACAGGTAACGGTCGAAGAAGGCCAAGGTCTTGCTTTGCAGGCTGAAGTCGTCGAAGGCTTTACTTTTGATCGTGGCTTCGTAAGTTCTTACATGGTAACCGACACTGCTCGAATGGTAGCGGTATATGACAAGCCTGCTATTTTGATTACTGATAAAAAAATTAGTTCAATTCAGGAATTCCTACCTTTGCTTGAACAGCTTGCACAAAGTGGCAAGAAAGACCTTGTAATTATTGCTGAAGACCTCGAGGGTGAAGCCTTGGGAACTTTAGTACTCAATCGCTTAAAGGGTGTATTTAACACTGTAGCTGTTAAGGCTCCTGCGTTTGGTGACAACCGCAAGCAGGTGCTTGACGACATCGCAGTATTAACTGGTGCCACGGTCATCTCTGAGGAGCGCGGTTATAGCTTTGAAAACGCTGACTTGCATGTAATTGGTACGGCCCGCAAGGTGATTGTAGGCAAGGACACTACGACTATTATCGAGGGTAATGGCTCAGCTCAAGACGTACAGGCTCGCATTAACGAAATTACTGCTCAAATTGCTGGCGCTAAGAGTGAATATGAGCGTGAGCAATTTGAAGCTCGCCGTGCTGCTTTGTCTGGCAAAGTAGCGGTAATTAAGGTTGGTGGTGCTACCGAGACCGAAATTGAAGAAAAGAAGTATCGCGTCGATGACGCTGTAGCTGCTGTTAAGGCTGCATTGGCAGAAGGTATTGTGCCTGGTGGCGGTGTAACGCTGATTAACCTGGCAAGTACTATTGCCGTAGAAAGTGACGATCCAGCTATTGTAGCTGGTGCACAGCTGCTTAAAAACGCGCTTGAGCAGCCTTTCCGCATCTTGCTATCAAATGCAGGTCTTAACCCAGACGAGTGGTTGCCACAGGTACGTGCAAGCAAGCCGGGTTATGGTGTGGATGTGAATAGTCCTTCGCAGCTCGTAGACCTTAAGGCAGCTGGGGTTATTGACCCAGCACGCGTTACCAAAGAAGCTTTACTCAATGCTGTATCGATTGCCGGTACGAGCATGACGATGGGGGCTTTAGTAGTTGAGGTGCCAGAAGCAAATGCCGGATCATCTGCTCCAGATATGAGTGGCATGGGCGGTATGGGCGGCTTAATGTAAGCCAGCTCTGGCTAGATACATAAAAACACCCGGCGCGTTTGCCGGGTGTTTTTATGTAGTTTGCTATGCTTAACCTTGAATGTTGTTTTCGGGCTTGCGCGCAGTTGGCTTAGCTGGCTCATCAGAAAGTCCGCTGCGCAGTTCCTTCATTGACTTACCGATGCTTTTTGAAAGCTCAGGAAGCTTTTTGCCGCCGAACAACAATAGTACTATGAGCAAGATAATCATCAGCTCTGGAGTACTAAAGTCTAAAATCCCAAATGTATCAAACATATTGATCCCTCGTTGTTATAGTGGTTCCTCAGCATCATACCATAAGCACGTTACAAATAAAAAGTTAACTCCCGGGCAGAGAGCTAACTTTTTACAGAGATGCAGGATGGTTTAGGCCTGATCGCTGTGTTGGGTGAAGTAGTTAATCTCGTTAACTACGTCGAGAAGTGCTTGAGCGCGAGCTTTCTCATCAGTAATTGCTTGTGCAGCCTCATAAGCTTGTGGAATAAGCTTATCGTTGTCGGCGGCTTGTATAAGCATCATAGTGGTGCGGAACTTTTCTTCTGGGGTTTGATCGAGGTGACCAACCAATGGTGAAAGTTGTTGCAGGGCCTGCTGTTTGATACTTAACAACGCATCGCTATCAGCGCCTGAATGTACAGGAGCAGGGGCAGTTGGTGCGATTGTTGTAGGCTCGTCCTGCTGTGGAGCTGCTGTAACGGGTGCGTCTGTCATAATATAATCACCGGTATCAGCTGAGTTTGTGTCATCACCCGTTGTGTCGTCTTGAATAGGTGCTACGGGAGTGTTGTCATTACTACCCATACTGTGGTCAGCTGGTGGTAATGCAGTGTTTGCCCCTTCGTTTTGACCTAGTGTCTCATCTGGTGTGGGACTCTTTTGGTCGTGTTGATCGTCGTTGTGCCCGAACATCATATGTTCTCCCCCTTGCTTGTCTCTTGTCCTATAAGACTATACTATATGTATACCTTTAAAAGCACAAGGAGTTTCAATGCTTGACGATCTTGCCTATATCCACGAACGCGACGCAGAAGACGCGTTAGGCATCGCACTCAAACAGTACGAACAATTAGCCTATGAATTTGTAATCGAACCATTTCCGTTTGAACCTGCAAATATTGTGTATGCCGGTATGGGTGGCTCAGCACTTGCAGCACATCTTAGTACAACCTGGCCAGGCTACAAAGTGCCATTCGAAATTGTTCGTAATTACGATTTACCTGCATATGTTTCGAGTCAAACGCTCGTTATTGTTTCGAGTTACTCAGGCAACACAGAAGAAACGCTCAGCGCGCTTGAACAAGCTGAGGCGCGAGGCGCTCGCATTGCTGTGATATCGGGTGGTGGTAAGCTTGTGCAAAAAGCCCGTGAAAAGGGTTACCCACTTGCGCTGCTCCCGGAAAGCGGCCAGCCACGCTACGCGGTACTGTATAACCTCAAGGCGCTTCTGTCACTTCTTAAGGCGGCACATATTTTTAGCGACAGCGAGATTGATGTGCAGCTTGAAACAGCTGCCGACTTTTTGCGCCGTAGCACAGCAGTGTGGGGTCCAGAAGTAGCCACTAAGGATAATCCCGCAAAACAGCTTGCCCAGGAACTCATGGGTAAATCTGTTGTTGTTTATGGTGGCCCTAAAATTTTCCCGGCAGCGTATAAGTGGAAGATTAGTGTTAACGAAAATGCCAAACAGGTAGCTTGGACTAATCAGATTCCTGAGTTTAACCACAATGAATTCATTGGCTGGAGTAAACAGCCAGTCGAAAAGCCATATGCGGTTATCGACTTGCGCAGCAATTTGGAGCACGAACGCGTACAGAAGCGCTTTACAGTAAGCGAGCAACTACTTTCGGGTTTGAGACCGGCGCCGCACGTTGTTAATGCCGAGGGTGATACACTTCTTGAGCAACTACTTTGGGTCGTTGCTTTTGGCGATTTTGTAAGCCTATATCTGGCATTGCTCAATGGGCTTAATCCAGCTCCAGTCGAGCTTGTAGAAAAACTTAAACACGCAATGGATCAGTAATTTTATGGACGATACACAACAAATTCCAACTTTTGATACGAGCGACTACAGCGTAGAGCCGTACATTCGTCGTATTGAAAAGCCTTGGGGCTACGAGCTCCACTGGGTGCCCGAAGATGCCCCATATATGGGCAAGTTACTCCACATAAACGAAGGTGCTCGGCTAAGCCTGCAGGTACATGATGAAAAGCAGGAAAGCTGGTTCATCACGGGCGGTAATGGTGCGGTAATCTGGGAAGATGCCCATGGCAATATGGTCGAAACCGTGCTTGAAAAAGGTAAGGGATATAGCACTAAAGTCGGTCAGAAGCATCGCCTAAAAGGCCTAGAAGGCGGCTGCGATATTATAGAAGTCTCTACTATCGAAGCAGGCACAACTTGGCGGCTTGAGGATGACTACGCTCGTCAGCATCAAACACCCGAAGAGCGTGATGCTGAGTACGAAGCTAACGGCTCGATTGGCTAGACGCTAACAAGATGGCACAAGTAAGCATTATAGTCTTTATGTGAGCTGAAAGTGCTTATCAAACTCGGTATCTTGAGTGGTAGATACCATCAGTTGCGCCCCAACCTCGCCTGTATATGCTTCAAGTATATAGTGGGGGTTGGGGTTTTGCGTTCTATTGGTTCGGGTTTCGTAGATTACTATGCCGCCACGTTCTTGAACGAAGGTTTTGCGACGTGAAGGCTCATTGTGGCCAATATGCCAGGTTTGTGGCTGGTCGCTTATATTAATAAATGCTCTAGGGATAACGCCAGTCTCACGTCGCCGAACAGAGTGATCGGTATACCGCATGATACCTACTGTTGCGCTTGGTAGTGCGCTGTCTTCCGGATAAAGCTCTTGAGCATCCTCTAGGGGTAGGGGCTGAGTTAAGCCGAGCATTTTTAGCGTAGTATCACCTAGCACCTTTACTTGAGCACAAAGGCGCTCAATTTTAGGTTGGCGACTGTTGTTATAGTGCACATCACGAAATAAACCCACATCAGCAAACGCGAGGTGGGTTGTTTGATGTGCGGCTGCCATAAAACCAATAACCTGCTGGCCATATATTCGCTTTTGGGCGATAGCGTTAACGCCATCGTTATGCTCCAAGCCGGCATTTTTAATAAGTGTTTGGTCCTCCTGCATTTCTGAAAGGGTTTTCAGAGTAGCGCGGCTTGCTACTTGAAATTGAGTAGCCATGGCTCGTTGTTCGCTAGACGGTGAAATGTAAGCAAAGCCAAATTCTTCATAGTGCTTCATACCTTCACATATACCACAATTTGACAGCGGATTCGAACGTCTTCTGGCAATATGGTATTACAGGCTAAGCGGTGGGGGGCGGTGGAAAACGTTGGTCAAATTCTTGGCCTACGTTTGTAGCCACAAGCAACAGCTCAGCTGCGCTCTGTGCTGTTGCTTCCCATGTTGGGTTAGGACAACTCGTCCGACCAAGTCGTGACTCACGTACTATAATGCCGCCAACTTCTTGAATGACGGTGGTTCGCCGCTTAGGATTTATGCCGCCAATTGTCCATACTTGTTCTTGGTTTCCAATGTTTATAAAAGCCTCAGGATGGGCATTTTGAGTTCGAGGTAGACCGCACCTATTAGTAAACTGCACAAGTCCAATCCTTGCTGTGGGGAGCACCTGGTCTCCGTAGGCATTCTTAGCCTTAGCCATAGCTTGAGCGTATGGTAAAGGACGTGTAAGACCGAGTATTTTTAATGTTTGGTCACCCAGGCTGGTTATCTCGTGGCAAAGCTGGTTAAATTTAGGGTGAAAACGTTTATCGTTTGCTACATGATTAGGGTTACGGAAGAGCCCTATGTCAGCTATGGTAAGGGAAACTGCATGATGCCGTGTTACATGAAAAGCATGAGTTGTTTGTTGGCCGTCACTGAGGGTAACTCCTAGGGATTGCTGCTCCGGATCATCGGTGCTAGTGGTACTTTCAACGAGTCTATTTGTGGTGATGTGAGCAAGCGTTCGCGCAGCAGGCCTACTGGCACTCCTAAGTCTTTGTACGAGTTCTCGCTGTGTTTGTTCGGGCGGAAAATAAGTAAAACCGTATTTGTGGTAGCGTTCGTATGACATGCCTCATGTATACCACGATTAACTTTCTGATTGAATCTTCAGTCTGACCTCAGTGTCAGTGTATAGTATGAAAGGTATGAGAATTCTTGTAGTTGAAGATGAAGTTAAAATTGCGCGCAGTCTCGAAAAAGGTCTACGTGCAGAAGGCTATGTTGTAGATGTAGCCTTTGATGCTGACGAAGCAATGGCCTTGGTGGCTGCCACGACATACGATCTTGTCCTTCTTGACTGGATGATTCCAGGGGCTTACGACGGGCCAGCATTAGTGCAGCAGTGGCGCTCAGACCACAAGCAAATGCCTATTTTAATGCTAACTGCACGAAGTGCTATTGGTGACCGTGTAGCTGGATTAGATGCCGGCGCAGATGACTATCTGTCTAAGCCATTTTCATTTGATGAGCTTTTGGCCCGAGTGCGTGCTTTGTTGCGTCGTCCACAGGAGCATAATGGCAATACGCTAGAGTCGGGCAACCTCAAAATGGATATTGTTGGCAAAACCGTGCTGCTTGATGATGACCTGGTGCATCTTACCGCTAAGGAGTTTCAGCTTGTGGAGTATCTACTTCGCCACAAGGGTGAAGTGATCAGCAAGGATCAGATTTTAGATCACGTATGGTCCGACGAAGAAAGAGTCCAGCACAATACTGTTGAGACATTTGTGGCAAACGTGCGCAAAAAAATCGGTAATCATATCATTCAGACTGTTCGTGGCTATGGCTACAAGATAAACTAGGAAAACCTATGTACAGCATGTTTCGCTCTGCTCGCGTTAAACTGACAATGTTCTATCTTGTCATTTTGCTTGGCATGAGCTTGCTGTTAACCTTTAGTTTTCGTATTTTAGCCGAGCATGAATATGCTCGCTCGAGCGATGCTCAGTATGGTGCACTTCGACATTTACTGGGCCGTTACCCGTGGGATACAACTGACCCATCCTATCCATCGGTCAAACCGGAAGTCGCTTTTGGCAGCATCCAAGATGATCAGCAAGATGCGGTTAAACGAAAACTTAACCACGATTTTGTGCTCGTTAATATGGCGGCCCTAATTATTGGTGGGGCATTAAGCTACTGGTTTGCGGGTCGCACACTTAAACCGATCGAAGAAGCTCACGAAACCCAAGCTCGTTTTGCGGCCGATGCGAGTCATGAGTTGCGTACACCTTTAGCGAGCATGCGTGTCGAGAATGAAGTTTTCTTGCGACAGCCAAGCTTTACGGAAGCAGAAGCAAGAGAACAAATAGAGAGTAACCTCGAGGAAGTGCAGCGTCTCGAGCAGCTATCTTCTAACCTGTTAGCTCTTACGCAATATGAGGATACGGCGCTGCAGTTAATGGTTATTCCGGTCATCCCCTTTGTCACTGACGCTGTAGCACATATGCAGCCTATTGCCGACGCCAAACGAGTAAAACTCAAACAAGAAGTGAGTCAGCAGACTATTAAGGGCCATCATGAGAGCTTGTCTCAACTATTAACGATCCTTATCGATAACGCTATAAAGTATGGTCCAGAAGGGGGCACGGTGCACATTAAAGGTAAGCGGCAGGGCTTGCAATACGTCGTGCAAGTTATAGATCAAGGGCCCGGAATTCGTGATGAAGATTTACCGCATATTTTTGATCGCTTATACCGTGGCGATAAGGCTCGCTCAACAAAAGCTGGTGGCTACGGTTTAGGTTTAGCATTAGCACAGCAAATCGCAAAGGCCAACAAGGCTACATTGCAGGCTCATAATGTTAAAAAGGCAGGCGCTTGCTTAGAGTTACGACTTGACCTCATAAAGTCGTAAAACTTGCTATACTGTAACCATTATGTGGGGGCAACTTTCGGCACGAACGCACTTAGCGATCGTATTGGTCTGTAGCAGCTTGGCAAGCATCGCCTTGTTTGGCTTTGGCGCCCTCCGTAACCATGAAACAGAGTTCGCATACCTTATTTGGAACCTCTTTTTAGCTTGGCTACCGTTATTGATAGGCCTAGGCCTCGTTAGGCTCTTACGCCATAAGCTGTGGTCCAGCTGGTCTGCGCTACTTGTAACGGCAATGTGGGTAGGTTTTTTACCCAATAGCTTTTACATGATAAGTGATTTTATTCACGTGCAAGAAGTTCAGCGTGTTGATCTTCTTTACGACGTCGTAATGTTTTCATCTTTCATCTTTAATGGTGTTATTTTGGGCATTATCAGTCTATACATGATCCACCAAGAACTTATTCATCGCCTTAAACGGATAACCTCGGCATTCATCATAACTGGCGTCTTAATGCTTTGTAGCTTTGCAATATTTTTGGGCCGCGATTTGCGTTGGAATACTTGGGATATCTTGGTGAACCCGGCAGGCATCCTGGTGGACGTTTCAGACATAATTTTGCATCCTACTTCATATCCTCACACCCTTGGTACATCCGCTAGCTTCTTTGCACTTTTGGCTAGTCTGTATGTTGTTGCGTGGTACACAGTCGAAGCAGTCAAGCGACCCAAACACTTTTAATCTGGTATAATAAGTATATTGGACAGATATTTAAGCGCTTAGCCGTGTGTCTCAGTTTTTGTATGTTACACAGGATGCGCAAAAGTACGTATTTTTTGAAGATAATTTTTTGGGTGGGGAGAAGGACGAAGTATGGCTACTAAGCAAACTCCCGTAAAAAAGAAGGTCACAACTAAGCCAAAGGCTACAAATAAAGTAGCTAAGGCTAAAGCTGCATCCAGCACAAGTAAGGCAACATCAGCCAAGAAGTCAAAAGCTGCAAAAGCAGCTGCAGAGCCGCGCCGCGTAACAAAAGAAACGTTAGTCAAAAACGCACCAAAGCAACGCTTTTTGCGTAAGCCACCAGTTGTAACCGGTTTTATCGATTTTTTGCGCGAACAAAGCGTCGTAGGCTTAGCAATTGGTCTGGTTATTGG
>Ga0075366_10000138_pt1 | contig 30666 bp, 37 predicted proteins | sample EndMethybrTD3031_FD_72351 | JGI IMG/M metagenome (GOLD analysis project Ga0075366, IMG submission 72351) | Populus endosphere microbial communities from Tennessee, USA - Endosphere MetaG P. TD hybrid TD303-1 | ecosystem: Host-associated > Plants > Roots > Endosphere | place: USA: Tennessee...
AATAATTCCTCTGGTCGATAACTCTTGAGCCATTGCTCGAGCACGGCTGTATTATCCGGATGAGCAGCATCCACGGCAAGCGGCACCTGGTGTGAAAGAAAGTTATTTTCAATCTGCTTGCCTTCAATGACCTTTGGTCCCGTCCAACCTTTTGGTGAATTCAGCACAATCATCGGCCACCGCGGCCGGGTTGTGTCGCCATTATCGCGCGCATTACTCTGAATTCTCTTAATTTCTCGTACGACTTCATCGAGTTTGGCTGCCATGAGTTGGTGCATCGCAAATGGATCGTCGCCCTCTACAAAATATGGTACCCATCCGTAACCACGCATTAGCTGCTCTAACTCTTCGCGTTCAATACGTGCCAAAATAGTAGGATTGCTAATTTTATAGCCATTCAGATGTAGGATTGGAAGCACTGCACCATCCGTTTTTGGATTGATAAACTTGTTGGAATGCCAAGCCGTTGCTAACGGACCGGTTTCGGCTTCACCATCGCCCACAATACAGGCAGTTATAAGATCGGGATTATCCAAAACTGCACCAAAAGCATGACTCAGTGAATAACCGAGCTCACCGCCTTCGTGTATTGAACCGGGTACTTGCGGTGAAACATGGCTCGATAAACCGCCAGGAAAAGAGAACATCTGGAAAAGTTTTTTGAGACCAGCCTCATCTTGCGTAACATTCGGATAGTACTCACTGAATGTACCCTCAAGATAGACATTACCAACGAGAGCTGGGCCGCCGTGACCGGGACCAGATATATAGATCATATTCAGGTCGTGCGCCTTAATAATACGATTAAGGTGTGTATAGATAAAATTCTGTCCCGGTGTCGTTCCCCAGTGGCCAAGAAGTAATTTTTTGACATGATCTAACTTGAGTGGCTCTTTAAGAAGTGGATTGTCGCAAAGATAGATTTGCCCTACCGATAGGTAATTAGCCGCCCTCCAATAGGCATCAATGTTGTGTAATGTTTTCTCATCCAATGGATTTTCGTTCGTTGGGTTCATAAGCCGCTCCTTTATTATCGCTCTATCAGTTTTGCGGTTTCATGCGCGATAGTGGCCGCCTCGTCCGTATGGATAACATGTACCCCCACAGCACTACCTTCGACAGATATTAAGCGTTCATTCTCCTTATTACGCGTAGCGTCAAGTGTCACCCCAAGAAACTCAAGGTTCTCACATACTCTTACTCTGATCTTAGGTGCATTTTCACCCATGCCACCAGTAAATACCAGTGTATTAAGTCCTCCTAATGCGGCAGCCAAGCTACCGATACTCTTTTGAATGTGATAGCAGAATATATCAATAGCATCCTTGGCGCGCGGATCTGTGGCTTCAATCTCTAGCAAACTTTCCATATCAGCAGTTGTTTCGGAAATACCAAGCAGCCCTGACTCAAAGTTAGTCATGTGATTAAACTGGTTGGCATCGTAACCTTGCGTGCGCGCAAAATATAGCGCCAGTCCTGGATCGAGGTCGCCCGAACGTGTGCTCATGGGTATTCCTGATGCAGGTGTCATACTCATGGTTGTATCGATTGACTTGCCCTCACGCAGTGCAGCTAAACTCACGCCACTGCCCAGGTGGGCGATGATCACTTTACCCTTGGCCGCCGTCTCGCCTTCAACTTGCTTCAATTCTTGTAAAATAAACGCATACGACAAGCCGTGGAACCCATATCGCCGGATGCCTTCGGCAGCAAAACGACGTGGTATAGGCAGTAGTTGTGCCCGAATAGGCAGATCGTGATGGAAGGCCGTGTCAAAGCATGCTATTTGTTTAGCATCAGAAAATAGCTTTCCGAACAATTCAATTAGCTGTATCTCTACAGATAAATGTCCTGGATCAAATGGCGATAGGTCACGTAAGTCTAAAAGCATCTGATCGTCAATAACTTTTGCTTTATGATATTTTGACCCGCCATGCACTATACGATGGCCTATGGCCGCGATAGTTGATTTTGGAATAGAGCGCTCAAGCAAGTCGATAAGGATTTGTGTAGCAGCAAAATGATCAGCTACCACTGCTGCAGATGCTTTGTTACGCACAACTAATCTTGCCGTTGGCTGGCCGATGTTTTCCACTGCTGCATCAAACACTCGTTTTGGTGTATCATGTATGGCAAAAAGAGTCAGTTTAACACTTGATGATCCTGCGTTTACAGTTAGTAGGTGTGCTTCATGGGGATTCATATCACTTATGTCTATTTTACCCTTTCTGGCAGAATTTTAGATATTGAAAATAGCTGAGAAATCTTCCGTGGTATTAAGAGGCGTATAGTAACCAGTTGCTTTATCTACAGTATATTTGTCATGTTGCCCCCGTGAGATTGCTGTTAGCGCCTTAATAAGTACATCAATTTCATCTTGTGTGTTATACAGACCAAAGCTGATCCGCACCATACCAGGTACTAAATCGTGCCGCTGGTGTAGCACATTGTAACGGATCCGGCGCTGAGCCGAACGATCGAGTCCAAGCAGGGCCATTATGTATGACTGTGCGCAAAAACAACCACTACGAACACCGATACTCCATTCATAACCAAGTATTGCAGCCACTAAATGTGCTGGCATCTTGCCAATGGCAAAAGATATGACACCAGCTCGATCAGTAATGTAGCTTGGCTCCACCTCCCCATAAACCACCAGATCTGGCACTTCTTTTAACCTCGTAAGAGCATAGCGAGTCAGTGCAGCTTCATGTCCTGCGATAGTATTCATGCCAATATGCTCTAGTATTTTAATAGCCCGCGCCAACGCTACAACTCCGACCACATTGGGCGAACCAGCCTCTTCACTATCGGGTGCCGCCGCCCAGTCGATAATACTCGGCGTCACGAGCATTATCGTGCCACCACCCTTATACTCCGGCTCACCCCTTGCAAAAATATCGCGTCTTGCAATGAGAGCGCCCGCCCCAAAGGGCGCATACATCTTATGGCCAGAGATAGCAATGTAGTCCAAATGCCCCTTGTCTTGTAGGCTTCCCACCCTAATAGATCGACGAGCCGCCAATTGGGCGCAATCCACCAAAATCTGGGCGCCTGCTTCGTGCGCTTTACGGGCGAACCAATCAATGTCGGGGATATGGCCAGTAACATTAGAAGCACCAGAAATAGCCACAAGTCTTATCCGTCCAGCATATTGCTCCAGTAAGGAGCTAAAATGAGCTTGGTCGACACCACCTTCCGGAGTCAGTCCGATTCTTTTTACGGTTGCACGTGCTCGCCAAGGCAAATCATTACTGTGGTGTTCGAGATGTGAAATAAGCACTATATCGTTTTTTTTAAGCTGAAGCCTGTACGATAGCTTGTTGATTGCTTCGGTAGTATTTTTACCAAATATCACTACATACTCATCTGGATTAGCTCCAAAAAACCTACCGACAATCCGACGTGCTTCTTCATACAATTCAGTGCTGAATCGGCTCTTAAAACCATTACCCCGATGCACCGATGAGTACCATGGCACAAACTCGTCTACAGCCGCCAGCACACTCTCGAATGGTGGTGTACTTGCCGCATTATCTAGATTGATATACCGCTGCTTCACGCCATTTGTTGGGACTTGTGTATTTACACCAATAACATACTTGCGGAGATTAACCATACCTCTAGCATAGGCACAAGTAAAAAGGATAACTGTGACTGCGGTCACAGTTATTGCGCCACAGCCCCCATATAATTGAGATCATGAAACAACGAACAATCTACGGCATTATGACAGTTGGCGGAATTATTGGCACAATTGCCGCGTTTTTACAAACTACCGAAAAAATAACGCTCTTAAAAAATAAAGACGCGGTACTATCGTGCGACCTAAACAGCGTATTTAGTTGCACAAACGTCTTAAGCGCATGGCAAAGTGCCGTATTTGGTTTTCCAAATTCACTCATGTGCATGACGTTATTCACTATTTTTGCCAGCGCTGCACTCGTAGGCGCCAATGGTGGAGTACTTCCGAAAAAATTACGACTTGGTGTTCAGGCATTATCGCTATTCACGCTCGGCTTTGCGCTATGGTTCCTAGCACAAAGTATCTATGTCATTAATTCCCTTTGCATCCTCTGTATTTTCTGTCTTGCAGGGCTATTGCTCGTAAACTGGGGTTGGCTGCGCCTTAATGCAGCCGAGCTACCCGTTGGCCGAAGGGGCCGAGCAGCGCTCGCACGCGGCATCGACAAGGGCGCCGATATATTCGGCTGGTTTGTGCTCGCCGCTATCGTAGCATTCGCTATGGTACTACACTTTAGCTAAGCAGCAAGGACGATAAGTTTAGAGAGCCGAGCTGAGCATAGCTTCGAGCCGACCGATATCCTTAATTGTAATGCCGCTATGCGTAACGTTTACCACACCGGCTGCCTTTAAGTTCTGCATGCAACGGTTGACGGTCTCACGCGCCAATCCTGAATGCTTGCCTAGATCACTTTCTTTAAGCGCAATGAATGTTGATCCGTCTTTTTGCTTCTCTCCAAAGCGGTATACCGTATTGAGAAGCTCAAAAAGCAAGCGACTTTTAGCATCGCCGCCCATCAAATGAGTCATACGCTGCAGTACACCATCTATGCCTCTATAAACACGCGAAAGCAAATCAAAAGTTACATCTGGATTATCCTTAAGGAATTGTACAGCATCGGCAGCCGGTGCCATATGCGCGACAACGTTTGTACTTGCTTCAAAGAAATAATGATTTGGCGTATTATTTATAGCCCATGACATAGGGAAGAATGCGCCTGCCTTAAAAACATTCACTACGATCTCATTACCTGACGTTGTGATGTCATACTGACTGACTCGACCTTCGACAATATAAAACACACCCGGCAAAGCGTCCTCAGCATGAACCATCAATTGCCGCTTATCGAATGTTCGGAGTGGATAAGAAGTAAAAAAGTCTGCTATTTTTTTAGAAGTATCGGACATATGTAAGCATATTGTAGCCCTTTAGCCCACAAGGCGAAAGGCGCCCACTAAATTGTCGGCGCAAATACAAAACCAATAAGTTCCTGGCGGCTATGCCTTCTGACACTCAGGGCTAAAATTCTGCAGTATTTTGCACAGAAATCTGCATAGCCTTGTTTATTGGAGCATAAAAATCTTCACCAGCAGCAGATTGGAATTGCAACATTCGCTTATGAAGTAATGGCAATGCCACACGTAGCTTATTTTGTACGGCCTCTCTTACTGAAGCATCCACAGCGAGATAGTAAGGGGGTTTACATATGTCTTTGTGTTTATGCATAAAATCACCTGCTTCATCTATAGAAAGCTCAGGTGTCTTCCAGTACTCACCAAGAAAATGCACACTATGTTTATGGTTATTGTAGATCAGCAGAAAAGCGACTCGCATAGTTGGCTGAAAAATTTTATTTTCCACATGTGGCAATATAATAGGATCGGATGCCACGAATTCTTCCACGATAAAACTATCAAAAGCATCACTTTTCCAAGCTGCGTACGCTGAATCGCTATTTTGAGTTAGAGGACCCTCATGATCAATAATGAACCGTAGCACCTTGTCTAGGTCGGCGTAGTGCGTAATAATAACGCCTTTGCCCATAAAATTACCACGCGGCTTGATCACAAACGTGTCACATTGTAAATCTCGTGCAATGACTGCCGCCAATCCCTTTGTATATACCTTCTTGTAGTTGCGCCATTTCGGTTTAATATCTGCGAGTATGCCGTCCTGGGCAAATAGGCGCGTCATGCGATACTTATCAATCCATAAAGGAAAACTGGATTTATCCATAGCGATCATACCCCGAAGACGACTCTCAAAATCATATATAACCGATAGCTGATCCCAGCTCATATATATAAATCCTTGGTATGAAGCAAGGTTATATATATCTGCCGGAAGCCGTTTTGACACCGCCGTAAAGTTTACGTCCGAAAAAAGATCGATTAAGCCTTTAGGGTTATGCCAAAAGGGCGAGCGCGCCAAAGCAGCGACTAATCGCTGATCTGCCATGCCCTCAGATACTATCCATCCCTTCTTATTTAGGCTCGAAAGGACGCGCAATAGCTCGGCATGAATAGATTTTTCCTCCGGAAGGCCGCGGTACGTGTCTCCATTAAACAAAGACAAAGATGCCTGTTGGATCTCGCAAATCTTAACGCCATCGCGAGCATTATACTTTAAGTCAGCCACCATATAAGATACGTCGACAGGATATCTTTGGTGAACAGTTGGGCGGTCAGCCGACATCAGTCAAGCTGTATCACATTGATATTCTGGTTGGCGAGCCAGGAGGAGCCATTGTTATTGAGATTCAATAATATATTGAAATTAACTGGTGCATTAGTAACTTTGACCATTTGCGATATGCTCATGGTCTCTGCCACAATCACACCCCCATCCGTCTTAAACTGCGCAGTGTGGTCAAGTAATGGATACGGCTGAACGTTCGTCCACGACTGGCCAACAATCTGTTCACGTATTCCAACGGTGTATGACATATTCATAAACGTATCTTCATAGGTATATTCTTGAATAATCCCCGAAACACTAAACAGATATGTCCCGTTTGCAGAAATTGATATAGTGCTTCCATTGATGGTGATATTCGAACCCAATACCATATTCTGCGTGGCAAAACTCAAGGCTGTCGTACCATTGCCGATAGATTGTCCGCCGCCCCATGCAATATAATTATCGGTATAATATGATGCTGCATCATTTGTTACCGATCCGTCGGCACCTGTCGGGCCCGTAAGGTTGCCGATGGCTGAGCCCCAAGCCCCAGCCGTTTGTTGGAAGTACTGGCCAGTTGTCGTATTTATATAAATGTCGCCATCATTATGTAGTACGCTTGGCGCAGCGGTACCCGTATAGATTTTTGAACCGGCCAAACCGGCAGGACCTTGGCCCCCGGACAAATTAACAGCTGATGTCTTTAATGTGCCGTCGGCATTCAGCGAAACACGTAAATATTCATTAAGAAGCTCTCCCCACTCACCTTCGTCCGAACCAACTACCGGTAAACGAGCCATAGCTGCTGCCTTCTTGTTATTGCTAAGCTTAAGCGTAGCAAATTGATCGGCTGTCCACAAGCACAGGACTCACGTATGCTCGAAGCCCTTCCGGTCACTCAAATAAACACTGCATCGATTTACAATAAGTATTGGCCAAAGACAGGTAAATCATCTCAATTTGCTGATTTTACCCGCTACCAATAAAGAGGATACTGCAACTTGCCAGTGGTACGAGACAGCATATATCCAGAAAGCGACAAAATGACACTGGCGCTAATTAAGCTCATCATAAACGAGATTTTATGAGTTGGCTGCGAAAGCACGACAAAAAGTGCAGTTGCAACCGATGGAATATGAAAAAGCTTGGCTATATTCATGGCAAACATAGCAGATCCTGCGGCTAGAACAGCTGCCCATACTGCGCTGCCGAAGAGCATAACGATAACTATGCCTATGACTCCGGCTATAAGGTGGCCGCCGATAACGCTCCTTGGCTGTGTCCCCGGAATATTCGGCATACCAAATATATATGCCGCTGTTGCGGCAATAGGTGGAATTAAAAGTGTACTATGGCTTACGTGGCCAATAAGTACAAGACCAAGAAGTGACACCATAGTAAAAATCACCGTCAGTGGTGTTCCGAATACCGACGCCTTACTCATTGATGTTGATGAATTGGGCGGTGTTGTATGTTGAATCATATGAGTATTATAGTAAATGATTTACAATTGTAAATAGTTGCCTTTCATGCTATAGTGTACCTATATGAGAATGACCCCTCAAACCAAGGCAACGTTACAGGAGCTTAAAACACGCCGACATGCGAGTAATCTAGAACTGCTTACTGCCCTGCAGCCCACCTTTCCTGATATTTCAGCCACAACAATTCATCGTATTACCAAGCGTTTGGTTGACGAAAAACAAATTAGTATGTTTATGTCGCCGCACGACGGCTCGATGCTCCTGGATGCTAATCCTGTACCCCACTACCATTTCATTTGTCAAGCCTGCGGCAAGGTGCGTGACATAGATCTCTCTGTTGCTATTATCGATGAAATAAAAAAAGCAGCCGGCATATCGTTCCGATCAGAAAGTCTTATTATTACTGGCATAAAAGCAGATTGCCCTTACTATAAAGCCCCTTAGAGAAGACAATATTTTTCTGTAAAATTAAAAACGCCCTCAGCAAGGAGAGCGTTTTTAATTTGTTATTTTCCTGTACGCAAGTCGTGAAAGAATTCCTGGACGTCGGTTGTCCAGACTGTCGGGCACTCAAGAACAGCATAGTGGCTACCTTTTTCGTATTCCGTCCAGCGAACAATTGTATTGCCCTGCTCGGCATAACGGCGAATTGCTACGTCTCCTTCGTCAAACACCGCAACCCCAGTTGGCACACCTGAATTCTCCTTTGGCGTCCATGCGTTTGGATCATGCGCCCCTTCGAAATACATGCGTGTTGATGATGCGGCTGTGTTAGTAACCCAATAAATCATAAAGTTGGTCAGAAACGCCTCTTTGCTTACCATCTCAACGTTGTCACCGTAATCGGTGAACAGCTCGCTTATCCATGCTAGCAGTCCAGCTGGCGAGTCAGAAATAGCAAACGCCAAAGCCTGTGGCCGGGTAGACTGCAACATATTAAATGCAAACCGCTGCGCCATAAAGTTTTGTAGACGGCCCAAGCGCGCCTTCTCAGCATCAGTAAATGTCGCAAGCTCATCGGCAGTCACCTCTGCCATTGGGATAAAGCCCATTGTTGCAGCATTAACATGCACGCCAATAACATTTTCTGGCGCCAACCGTGCCATTGCCGGTCCTACTATCGCTCCAGCGTCACCACCCTGCACGCCATAATGTTCGTAGCCAAGCTCTCGCATAATGCTATTGAAGGCGGCCGCAGTTCGCTCGGCAGTCCAGCCCGCTTGGGTTGTTGGTCCAGAAAACCCGAAACCAGGGAGTGACGGTATAACCACATGAAACGCATCTTCTGGCTTGCCACCATATTTTACCGGATTTGTAAGCGGCTCGATGACATCCAAAAACTCAACAATCGAACCTGGCCATCCATGAATGAGCATGAGCGGTGTAGCTGTTTCCTCTGGAGAAGTCACGTGCAAAAAGTGAATATTCTGACCTTCGACTTCGGCCATAAACTGTGGGTAAGCGTTGATTTTTGCTTCATGCTTGCGCCAGTTATAATTGCTTAAGAGTGTATTGGTCATGTCTTTGACATATTCGACCGTTGGGCCATAGCTCCACCCGGCGCCCTTAATCTCTGAAGGCATTACAGTATTTTGCAAACGATCACGTAAGTCGTTTAGCTTGGCTTCACTGACATTAATAGTAAACGGTTTAATTTTCATATCTTCTCTTTCTTATGAAGTTTGCCATGCACCCATTTAACCAATTACGAAAAAGGAAGTTTTGTAAAAAAACGACGACATAAGTATCTTCGACCTGCGGTTTGAATTCCGCGCTACAAACAAAGAAAAGAGACCGATAAATGCCCGATCTCTTTTCTTTGGCTGGGGGTGAAGGGTTTGACCCTGTCCTATGGGCACAATCCAGCTATATCAAGTTGCGTACCAAAAAGGCCGCCTGATCTTCAAGCACTTGCTTGCGGATGTCGGGGCGATAAAAATCAAAGTGCGCTACTGGGTATTCATGTAGCTCTGCCTTTGGCCCCGTGGCTAATTGCTTCGCCAATGTACCAAGGGTTTCTTTGTCGTATTTGCCAACGCACACCATAACTGGCACCTGAATGAGATGTGCTGTTCGTCCAGGCTTATAACGCATCATGTCGAATAGGGCACGTGGAGCAACTTTATTCTGCCACTGTTCACTGTTCATGGCTTCAATTGTCTTTTCGGCCTCCTTACTTGCCATCACGGCTAGTTCGCCTGGCCTGCCAACGGCTTTAATATACAGTGGCTTCAGATGTAGCCAGCCCCGAATAATGTCTTTGAACATTGCGCTCAGTAGTCTATTTGTTTCTTGCTTTGTGCGACCTTCCACCTTTTTAGGGAAACCATTAAATGGCACCTGGGCAACTACTGCGGCAACTCGTGGATCCTGGGCAGCCACCGATATTACATGGCCACCGCCCAGCGAGCTTCCCCACAAGGCAATCTTAGCTGGGTCAATAGCGGTTTGGACTGCGGCGAATGAAATAGCGTTTTTAAAATCTTCGAGCTGATTGTTAATTTTAATAACTTGCCTGGGCTGTCCAGTGCTCTCTCCAAAATTACGGTAGTCAAACGTAAGTGCAGCAATACCGTTGCTGGCAAAATACTCAGCGTTGCCCTGAAGACGATCTTGTGTGCCCGTAAAGCCATGCCCGAGAATGACGCAGGGGAAAGGTTTTGCCGCCTTTTTTGGCATATACAAATAGCCCCGACAGGTGTCTTTGCCCGAGTTAAATGCTATTTTTTGACGCTCTATATTCGTAGTTGATGCCATATATACTCCTTGAGCAATATAGTATCAAAAAAAATTGAAAGTTTGCAATACGCTTATGCTAGATCATCAAGTTTCTTGGCAACTCCCCGCATTTCTTTATCCAAGAAAGAGTAGAGCTGCTTCATGGCTGTAAGACGTTCATCAGAGGGGTTAATGGTGAGTCCCAAGTCCGCGATCTCGGCAGCCAATTTAAAGGTTTGCAAGCGTCGATGTACGGCGGCAACAAAGCCGCCTGGGAGAAGTCGATAGTAATGTTTCCGCTCACCCACGACCCTTACTCGTTCTACAAGCTGCATGTCGATTAGCATAGTAAGTGCCATACTGGTACTCCCGCTCGAAAATTTGAGAGTTTTTTGAATCTGTACGGCTGTTTGCTCTTTTGGGGTGCAAATTATCAAAAATCCAAGCGTACGGGCGGCGCTTTTAGGCAGGCCAATACCAGTCCCAAATGCTGTAAACTCTTCTATAAAAACTTGCTCACTTGCCATACAACGATCATAACAGAGATGCATAAAGGTGCCGAGTAGAACTTCTAGACTACGACAACAGGATCACATTCGCACAAAATCCTCCCTCTGCGTGCCCCAGCCAATAGAAAACACCCTCGGCGAGGAGGGTGTTTTCTATTGGCTGGGGATGAGGGATTCGAACCCCCGAATGCTGGAACCAGAACCCAGTGCCTTACCACTTGGCGAATCCCCAATAATTGTGTAGCCATCAATGAATATTGTTGGTTTAACGTAGGTTATTGTAGCAGATTGTGGGCGATATTTCCACTCCTATTTACCTGTTTCACTCGATAACATACCTACAAATGAATGCCGCTAGGGATCACTTTATCGTATAATATGCCGCATATGTCATTTACACAACACGAAAAACTCAACTTGGTTCTATCGGGCACTGCTCTGCTGCAGGAGCCTATTACTCGTGAAGCTCTCGACCTCACCGGCAAGCAGCAACCTAATGTACTTGTAGTCGGCACTCCTAAGGCAACGCAGGGGGATTTTACGGCTTTTTTGGGCAAAGCTGCCGATCACTTTATGCAGTTCGGATTAGAGTTCACTAATCTGCACGGCTACAACACTCCGCCATCTCAACAAGAGGCTCAAGATAAGATTGGTGCTGCCGACATGGTTTGGATTACCGGAGGTGACACGCTTAAAATGGTCGACTTTTGGCACCAAAATGGCATTACTCCTTTATTATCGCAAGCAGCTGACAGCGGTACAGTCATGAGCGGTGGTAGCGCTGGGATGCTCGCGTGGTTTGAACAAGGTCACAGTGATTCGTTGTCATACCGTGTTAAAGAAGGTGAGCCTTGGGACTATATGTTTGTTAGGGGCTTGGGTTACTTGGCTGCCACGGGTTGCCCTCATTACGATAGTCGTACCGGTACTGCGGCGCTTCGCCACGAAGATTTCGCCCAAAAATTTATGGCCGATGATTCATTGCCAGCAACAGCTATTGGCATTACTAATCGAGCTGCGTTGGCCATCCACGGCCAAGGCTATCGTGTGGTGACCGTCCCAGATTCTGTTAAGCCATCGGAGGTACATATCTTACAGAAGCAAGACGGCAGACTTGAGTCATACCAGCTAACTCATAGCACAAGCTACCAACCCTATCACTAATAAGCTCGAACGAGATCCGCTAACACTCATTACCCTGCAAAACCACTACTCCAGGCGAAACGTTCTGTAATATCTTGCTGGCGTACATGCGGCGGGATTGTTGTATTGAGTATGCTAGCCTGACCATATTCTTGGAGTGCCTGAGACAATGTACTTGTAGTAAGCGTCTGATTTGGTAACATACCAGCAATATTTGGGCGCATTCCATTGGCACGCACTGTCTGCAGCCGTCTATTTATATGTGCTGGATTCAGATTAGCATTGCAATACTTCTCTAATACGTATAGGTCTTCGGGCAACGCTGCATCTCTCCATTGACTCAGGGCTACCTTGTCTACTCTCAATGCATCGCCCTGCAGCTGGATAGTACCAACTATTGAGCTAACTGCTTTTGTAAGTCCAAAAAATATGTCGAAGGGCTTGTAGCCAACTAAACTCTTTAATATGTGTGAGCCCCGAGCCGCAGCATAGTCAGCACTTAAGCGTAAATATCCATGCCGATCAACTACACTATGCTCAGCCGCCCGTAAAATATGCAAATCGCGGTCTTTATCAAAGCTTGCGGCGGCCTCAAATTTTGGCACATTACTCTGGAGCACCGTAAAAGCTGGTTCGGCATGAGTTGCACCAAAGGCAAAGCCAGCTAACAGCGCCTGCAACTTGCGTTCTGCCGTTTCGTGCATACCATAGCCAATCCGAAGCTCAAATCTATCAGGCATGATACGGAGAGTATTCATGCGGCCATGGCCAATGCTATAAGTATGAATACCCTGTGTTTCTTCTAGCGTCTGCCTGTCGACATAGGCCGCATTAGCGCTACGTACAGCATTCAACATACCTGCGGCAATACGAACAGTCATAGCGATACCTTCTGAAGTCTCTAGATTGTGCGCCGACCGGGGGCCCTGTTCGGTTTGGTGCCAAAAACTAATGTTCGTGTCGTCGGAATTTATGCCCAAATCAAAGCCGTTTCGATACGCCAACGATCTGAGCGTATCTATGGTTCTCTGCCGCCTCCGCAAAGCCGTCACTGGACTAGCCGGGAGTGTCCGCAGCTCAGGCGCCTGAGGATTATCATAATACCCCTGTTGGTATTTATCAGTTCCAAACCTAAACTCTATTGTTTGATTTTCAGCGTCCTGAGCTTTAAACACTTCACTAGGCCTAACTTTATAGTCGTCCAGTGTAGCCACCGACAATCGGCGATGGACTAAAAATAGTAGGCAGTCACGAAGTGTAAAACCATCTACTTGTTCGAGCCATGTTTGGCGACGCGCAGCTTGCAAATCGTTTACAGGCTCTAGCGCAGCGGCTTCATCGCGTGCCTCATAACGAGTATCCGCTAAGCGTGCCTGTCGCCTCTGAAGCGTAAACTTCCCACCGTCAAAGCGTCGGTTCAGCTCTTTAGAAGAAAATGCCTGTAGGTCAGTCGGCTCCAGTGTACAATTAAGCTCAAAAGCTGCCAAACAATCAACTGCCGGGTGCATGTGGCCCGAAGCCAAAACCTGCTGGGCTCGCCTTAATCCTTCTGCATTGTTCATAATTTTAATTATTATATAATATTTATAATCAGCAGCAAGCTGGGCGTTTGCTGCAAAAGTTTAATTGTTGTTTTGAGCCATTAGGGCTTATCATGGAATATAAAGGAGATCTCCAAGTAAATGACCATCAAGAATTTCATCGCACAATCCGAACATAGCCTAGAGGCAATTGCAGGTGAATTTCCTCCCCTTCCTCGTAATTGGCGTCAAAACTTGGCTAACTGGTGGCCATGGATTGCTTTGGTAAGTGGTATTTTGCAAATCTCAGCCGCCTACACCCTGTGGCATTTGACTCGATTTGCCGAAGTAATCGTACGTAACGCAGAGTTGTATAGCACAACATATGTTGCTGCCGGCCCAAGCATCGTTGAAAAGCTTGCTATTTATCTAGGTCTTGTAACGCTAGCCGTTGAAGGAACTGTACTACTGCTTGCGTTTTCACCGCTCAAAAAAAAGATGCGTAAGGGCTGGGACCTAGTATTCCTAGCCGCACTTATTAACTTAGCCTATGCCATAACTGCTATTTTTATCACGGAGCGCGGCATTGGCAGCAGCTTTGGCAGTCTACTTGTATCCGCACTTGGTTTTTACTTGCTCTTCCAAATTAAAGATTACTTCTATCACCCCACTACACCATCGACTTCTACCCAAGCAGCGCATAAAACGTCGCATAAATAAGGAGAACATATGCACACCTCAGCTCAATGGTCGGGTCCTCGCCGAGTTAACTACAAAATAGTTAGCCTAGCATTATTATTGATAATTATTGGCATGCTTATCTACTGGAAGCCTTGGAGCCAGCCAGTTACCAGCGACCGCACCATTAAAGTGAGTGGCAGCTCCACTATTTCTGCTACTCCAGACGAGTTCGCCTTTACGCCGTCCTACGACCTTGCAAGCAAAGATGATCTCGACAAAAAGAGCACCGAAGTCACAGATGGTCTCAAAAAGCTGGGCGTAAGCGACAGTAATATTAAAATCACGGCCAGCTCCGGTGGCCGCTACTACATTCAGTCCAAGCTTATTGCCCCCATTCCAAGTGGCAGTGGATATCATCTTTATGTCACTGTAACCGTTAAAAGTCAGTCATTAGCTCAAAAAGTACAAGACTACCTCGCAACCACCAGTGCAACTGGCCAAATCACGCCGCAAGCATCATTTAGCACTGCAAAACAAAAAGAGCTCGAGAATAAAGCTCGACAAGATGCCTCTAAGGATGCTCGTAAAAAAGCCGATCAATCCGCCAATGAGCTTGGTTTTAAACTCGGCTCTGTAGAAACTGTTGACGATAGCGGTTTTGATAGTTCACAGCCATTCGCCGCCCTCAAGGCTGAGGATAGTACTGCGAGTTCCAACGGCGATCAGGGACTTCAGTTCATGCCAGGTGAAGATCAGCTAACCTACACTATTACAGTTTCTTACTACATCAAATAGGCTCTGAATAAGCTACAGTCTTCTTGGCATATACAATATACATCGCGCGCAGTTGTTGCCAAAGGTGACTTGTCTGAGCATGTCACATCTGTTTTATACGCCAGTGGCAGGTAAATTTATATGATATTTAGCCTATTTGCTCAAGAGCTCTCGCACGTAAGCCTGAATCTCACTATATTCATCCACCCCGGCCGCTGGTACCAAAGCCGACTGACCGGTGCGTGTTCGATAACTCGTTAGCAGCTCGTGGTCTTTACCGTCGTTAAGCGCTGCTGAGGTTAAGCTGCTATTTGGCACTTTTTTGCCAATTTCGTACAAGCGGCGTACTTCAGCCAGCTGCAGGTCTGTCTTAACATTATTGCCCATCGAATCAAATAATTGGCCGACCTTTACGGGGTTAGAGAGCGTACCTAAGCTGCTCGCCTTTTCTTTAAGAGCAAGTAATACCATCCGCTGATGCTCGGCTCGGTCGAAGTCACCACGTGGGAAGCCATAGGCATTAATAGAGCTACCTCGAGCACGTGCTAGACCAAGTGCCTGCTGGCCATTAAGTTTATTCTGGCCGTTGCTCAGATTAACCAAGGGCTGATGAGTGGTGAGGTCAGGGCTTGGGTCGTACAAGCCACGAGGATTTTCGCTTTGAATATTAACCGTAATGCCGCCTACAGCGTTAACCGCATCACGCAGCGCCGAATAGTTAACCAAGGCGTAGTACTCGGTTTTAATGCCAAAGTTTTGATCGATCACCTTTTGCAATAAGCCCATACCGCCCTTGGCGTAGTCTGGGTCACTAAATTTGTCTTGCTCACCATCTTGGTAAGTTTCATTAATCTTTGCGTAGCCGTTATCAGGAATATCTACATACAAATCACGAGGTACGCTCAACAAAAAGCCGGTGTTATCTTTAGTGTTAATACTGGCAATCATAATTGAGTCAGTTAGCTCTGCACCGCCGTGGCCAGCATCGTCAGATGAGTTACCAGCCAGTAAAATATTCACTCGACCCTCATCTTCGCCTTTTAGCTTGGTGCTATGGAATAGTCCAAATAAATTATCCCAACCAAACACCTTAGCGCTGTTAGAAACAAACTTCCAGCCAACCCAACCACCCGCGAGCAACGCTACAATTAAGAGCGTAATAAATGTACGCTTAAAGATCTTCTTCCAGTTGCGCTTAGGTTTTTCGGGGTCAATAACGCCAAAGTCATTTCGGGACATCGAGCTGCCACGACGCGACATGTCAGGGATAGAGCGGTTAAGCATGCTTTCCTTCTTAGGAGCTTCGGCTAGTAATTTCTTTGATTTTTTTCGCATAGTCCTTTGGGAGTTTACTGAGGTTAATTATACAACTTTTTGGCCAACTATCAAAGCCAGGTCTCGCCCACAGGGCGGTTGTAATTCGTAAAGTCTGCCACATCTTCCGCAGTTTGAGGCAAACCTCTAAACGGCTTAATGGCCGCAATTGCTTCCAAGACCGAGGTGTCAGTATCAAAAGGCTGCATGGCAATTCTTACACGTGCATCCCTACCTGTTTCGTCAGTAAATCGGCCAGCAGCCAGGCTTGTCCACTCTACGTTAAGATTCTTAGGCACGGCATCACAGTTTGCACAGCCGCTACAACGTACATCACATGGCAAATCACCGTACTGCCTTACAACTTCACCGCGAATTCGCGCCCGAGTATCTTGCGGCGGCGTACGGCGCTGCTCATCTGTTCGATTGAGCTCTGTGGTTGGCAGCCACTTTCTCCACGGACCAGCTCGCATTTTCATTCCACGAGACCCTGGCTTTAACAGTGAAAAGTCGTTATCTATGGCCTCAAGAATAGGATGTGTCCAATCATTTTCGGGAATGTCGTTCTTGCGCTTGTAGTTTTGCAAAGTACGAAGTTTTTGCACCCAATCAGTTCGATCACGCAAAAGCTCAGGATCTTCTTCAAAATCTTCCAGTGCCCTTTTCCATTCACGCAAGGTCCACAGTTCTCCCTCGGGCAAGTCATATCGCTGCTGAAGTTGGTTACACTTTTCAAATAATACCTGCTGGATTTGTAGTGGCGTTATGGTGCCGTTCCACAGCTCAACACTCTTCTTGTGTGACAAATCAAATGCTGTTTGTTTAAAAATTCTTTGTAAAGGAAAAGTGCGCGTCGGCTCATATTCTTCAAAGCTTTCACCAGCCAATCCCAGTCGCAACACCAAGCGGCTCATTCCATGGGTCATTCGCATTGCCCAAGGCGACAAACAGGCATCGGCGTTGATGTCATGAAAGCGCATCCATTCCCCGCCCATGGCACTTGGCACCAATGGCTCATCTCTTAGATTAATAACAGGACGGTTAGTTGTGGTACGCATGCTAAAGTCATTATCTACAAACGGCGCCCGCTGATGGAGCCCAAAACGAGCATGGACACCCGACGGATCATGAGCAAACACCGCACCCGCCCCCAAAAACAACCCATTCGTAGCCGCATGAAGACCCATTGCCCCTAAATGCTCACGGCCAATTCCCGTTTGACCAGCCCGCCTTGGCAAGCCAGTATTAACATGTCGGCCACAGCTTTCAGCACCATCGTGGCCAGCAATGATTATAGATCCGTCTTTTTGCCGTATCAGTCTGCGCCCGCTACTATATGTTCGCCGATACACTGCTGCACCTATCAGGTTACTCATGGGGTCATTAACGGCGTTTTCTAATGTACCTGTCATAAAGCGCTCGTCATCAAGCTCTCGCTGTACAGCACCCTCTGGCGTTGTTTCTTCTGGTGTAGCGAGTTCAATATGGTTCCCGACATCAACATATACGAGGCCGCCGGTCTCCAAAAAATGCCCGAGGGAGCTGCGCACCCCGCGCACAGGCGGTCGAGCGCGTCTTATTAACGCTTTACACTCCACGTTAGACGGAGCATACCCGCCAGGATTCTGCTCCGTTTCAAGATAAACAATTGTTTCCCACTCACTACCACTGATCATTCTATCGGCAGGTTCTAATCGTGGTATTTCAGTCATAGTTGCAATAACTATACGGAGTCCTTATTACCTGCACAAGTGTGATTTTAGCTACTATTTTTAAGCGTATGTGTGTTCGCCGACTCCTGTTTGCTGGTATACTAAAATTTATGAAAGCCGAAGCCTATTCACACTTTACAAACAAAAAAACTGCTCCTCAGTTTTTGCCCGATTTTAGCGCTGATTCGGCCCTAGACATCGATTTTGCTCAGCTTAAAAAAATGGGTGTTAAGCATATTTTATTCGATCTCGACCTTACCATTCGTGCACCACGCGCCAAAGAAATTGAAGCCAGTGTCATTACCTATCTGGTACAGCAGCATCAAGCAGGCATGTTTCAAACGCTCAACCTGGCTACCAATAACATGCACGACGTTACTGCATTCAGCCAACCCTTAAATGCCAATGTTTTTCAACCATTCCTGGCCAAAGGGCGTCTAGTGCGCAAACCAAAACCTGAGTTCTTTCAACGCATTCTTACCGACCTCAAAGCAAAACCACACCAAGTTGCCATGATTGGGGACAAAGTTCGTTATGACGTTGGCGGCGGCAATAGCATGGGTATGGTTACTATTCTTATGAAACCTCAGGGCAAAGACCTGTTTCACGATAAGCTACTGTTTATACGCACACGAGAAAAGCGGCTCCTAAAATCTGCCAGAGCCGCTCTCGAAATAGCCAAAACCATTCAATCGTAACTACTTCTTTTTAGGAACTTTGCCGCCAGCCTTGCGAGCCTCAGATAGGCCGATAGCTACTGCTTGTTTTTTACTGGTGACTTTTTGACCGCTGCCAGATTTTAGTTTGCCTTCTTTCATTTCTGACATTGCCTTATGAACCTTTTGCTGAGCTTTTTCGCCATATTTATTCATAGCAGCCTCCTTACTTCTACACTGTATGCTCAGTGGCTTACCATAACCGTGAAAGATTACGCTTTTTTTGTGTGGCAAATTTCACACTTTAGTTTAAAGCCAGTACAATAAACCCTGTGAATATAAAATCCGAGACCCCTCTAGCCCCCCTCATAAACGCAGCTAAGCTACGCACCTATCCTAGAGGTCAGATTATTCTCTACGAAGGTGAAGCCCCTACCGACGTCTACATTATCAAAAATGGCATTGTTAAAGTGCATGACATTGACAACCAAGGCAACGAAAAGATCCTTCATATCCTTAAAGCTCCGTCACTATTCCCGCTAGCCTACTTTATGCAAGGTACGCAAGAAACACAGTCATTCCATACTTCACTAACTGAAGTAGAACTCTATGTATTACCCCAACAACAAGCCACTACCATACTTAAAGATAATAATGAGCTTGCTCAGTACCTTATTGAATGGTTTGCCCTCGAAACTCATGAGTTGCTCGTTCGCTTAAGTAGCATGGAAAAATCAACTACCCGTGACAAACTCATTGCCGCTCTTAAATTCTTATGTGTCTATCACGCCAGCAAAGAAGTTAATAACTGGAAGCAAATCGACTTTCCTGTAAGCCATCAGCTACTCGCTGATATGATTGGCGTTACCCGTGAAAGCACGACTATGGTCATGAAGGAGCTCCAAGAAACAAGCTTGGTCAGGAATCCTCGACTCACTGTTCTGCAAGTGAATTTTAAAAATCTGGTGAAATTGTAAGCAAAATCACTTTGACGATCCAGAAGTTAATCGTATCATAGGTAGTAACACTAAGTCCGTGTTACACATATTATGGTTATTACCCAACATTTTCTGCCGGCAAAAACTTTTGGACTCGCTGAATCTCTCAGCTATACCCAAAGCCGGGCAAAATATTGCGGACATCCTAAAATTTCTATGGCGGCACGTTAGATGATAGTTGGCAGTGGCTTGGATATAATTGCCGTGCCCACTGCCTTGCGTCGTGCCGTGCCTATGTCTATCAGCGTCGTACATGCCCTGTGGCGGGCTTTTTGCGCTTTAGCAGTAATTGTTACCACAAAAATAGTACACACCCTTACGCAGGTCCTCCGTGGCTCTTGGGGTGTTTTTGTATATATGCCCTCTTTTGGCTCTGTCTTTACCAAGTTTTCGACTTATCCCCAACAATATAACGAATTTGCAATATTCTATGGCCATGACTTGACACAGGTGTATAATATACGCATATCAGAACAAAAAACGCTCAGTCGTTGCAGCGTTTTTATTTTTTCAAAGGAGTCATAGCAGAGCTATGTCAATTGCACAAGAAATGGCAGCAGAAAGAATACACATCGATTACCTATGTGGTGATGCATCATTACCACCCCAAGAACAAACCCCCTTCACTGTTAATGGTGAAGTCATAGATCCGCTTGACGCTATGATGACCGTACTCGAAGCCGTAGAAGATCCTATGGCTCTTGCAGAAACTGGCTTTGCAGAAGTCGCCGAGCTCCCTGATCCGCGAGCCCAGATTGTGGCTTACCATCTAATATTAGCCGAAGCAAAAGGCGTACCGCCTTCAGAACTCAAAGAGCTCTCGCCAGATCTTACCCCTGAGCAACGTGTTAAAAGAGTGCTTGAATTGATTGAGTTTAAGCAAGGCAACAATGCCATTGATGAGTTTGAAGGTATGGCCGAAAAACCGGCCCCAGAATTTACTGATATCTTCTTAGGCGATAATATCCTACCCGCTAAAGATGGGGACGCCGAAAGCGTCAGCCGCTTGCGACACACAACGCGCCTTGTGCTAGAAGTACAGGGCTTCCCTGAAGACCTTATAGATATGGCAGTAGTAAAAGTATCGGAAGTTACTACCAACATTAAGCAGCAATATCCTGCCGGCGGTGGACGTATTTGGATAGGACGAACTTCCGAAGACTTTTTAATCGTTGCGGAAGGCGAGCCTTTGCCTCCTAATGTCGTTTCCCTCTTTCATAAAAAAGCCGCCGATGCAGAGCTAGCCGCCGCAGTTGGCAAACGGGACGTTGCCGAGCATGGCCGCGGCGCTAAAGTTATGCGCGGCGAAAATGGCCAATTTGGCAAATTCACCATTGCTCGCGATGAAAACGGGAAGCCAGCTGCCTACCAAACATGGTGCACAACACCTCTTCCAAAAGAGTTTCACGATCCGCACAAGGGATAGTCTTACACTTACAAGCAAAGCTATCGCACTTACGCTAGCAAATAATTGTAGCCGTCGAGTCACCAGCAAGCACTGGTGGCTTTTGATTTGCATCTGATTCAGCGACAGCCGGTGGATGCTTTGTACCCCATTCCACCATACGCTCCAAGATTGGCACTAAATCTTTGCCCTTTTGGGTTAGGGCATATTCTATGCGCGGGGGCATTTCGGCATATACGACTTTTTCGACAATGCCAGCTTGCTCAAGTTCATCTAAACGTGCGGAAAGGGTGCGCGGATTGATGCCGCCGACTTCTTTTTGCATTTCGCAAAAACGATTAGTGCCATTATGCATGGCATATATTAACTGAGGCGTCCATTTGGCGCCTAGAATCATAGCAGCTGCTCTCACGCAGCCTTTTTTGCTGTGTACTTGTTCTGTAAATGCTCGCGACATAGTAATTTATGCTTTACTCTACTTACATTATACAATACTATACTTTATATAGTATATATTTTAATTTAGGAGGTGCTATGGTTACTATCAAAATTATTCTTGGGTCGGTACGCCCCACCCGCTTCGGCACTCAACCTGCCGACTGGCTTATGGAACTGAGTAAGCAATACGCTAGCCGCGCCACATTCGAACTTGTTGACTTAGCAGAAGTCAATCTGCCCCTGTTAGATGAGCCTAAGCCCGCTTCATCCGGTGAATATACCAAAGACCACACCAAGGCATGGTCTGAGGTTATTGCGCCTGCCGATGGCTTTATTTTTGTGACACCAGAATATAATCATGGTGTCGCCCCATCACTAAAGAATGCTATCGACTACTTGTATGCTGAATGGACTAATAAGCCAGTGTCCTTCGTAAGCTACGGTGCCGATGCTGGCGGTGCCCGTTCTATTGAGCACTTGCGCGCAACAACTGCTTGGCTGCAGATGTACGATCTAAGCGAGACGCTTATTATGCCGCAGTATTATCTTAATCTCGACGAACAAGGTGCATATAAGTTTGGCGAAGAACATAAAAAGAAGGCAGATGCTATTTTTGAACAGCTACTCTTTTGGGCCGAAGAAATGAAAGCTTCGCGTGATAAGCTAGCCATGAAGGCCTAAACACCTTTTAGGAATTCCTGTATAAGCAGAAAATAGCCGTCAAACAGTTGACGGCTATTTATTTTAGGGTCTATAATATTTAGTAACTAAACTATAAGTACAGGAGATATCTATGGCGGACGCCGAGTCACAGCTACAGCAGCTCAACAGTAATATGGCTGCCATGAAACGCGTAATAACCAGTCGCTGGCAGAAATCTGCTGGCGGGCCTCTGCTACCGCCCTCTCAAACGGAGTTACTCTTTCACGTTATGCAACAGCAGCCTATTGCGCTTAAAGAGCTGGCTGCCGAGATGCAGCTTACGCCAGGTTCTATTACCCAACTGGTTGAGCCATTAGAGCGCCAGGGCTTAGTTGCGAGGCAATCCTCAACCACCGATCGGCGCATTGTAAACATTGTTATGACTGACGCTGGCATACGCAAGGTAGAAATTATTCGCAAAGTACGTGCAGAAGTTTCTAAAAGTATTGCCGAGGCGTTGACTGCCGATGAACTCGATACCATGCTTACATTGCAGCTAAAAATTATTGACCATCTTAAAAAAGCAGATGTATCACCATTAGACACACCAGATAGCAAGGAATAGGTATGTTTGGATTATTCAAAAAGCACAAAGCTGCCGCCAAATCTAGTGCCAGCAGCTCCACGGCTCAATCGCCAGTTATAGCGTCAGAAGCGACAGCAACAAATGTCGAGGCTCAGACCTCAGAGCTTTCCCACAGTGAAATTATGGTAATCATGACCGCGCTGATGACAGCTATGTTGCTAGCAGCGCTCGATCAAACCATTGTGGGCACCGCACTGCCGACCATTGCTAATGACCTGCATGGCTTAAGCGAGCTTTCGTGGGTAGTTACGGCCTATTTGCTTACCAGTGCTGTTGTAACGCCGTTGTACGGCAAAATTAGCGACATGTTTGGGCGTAAAAAGCTATTCATGATTGCTATTAGTATTTTCTTGATTGGTTCTGTGTTAGCGGGGGCCAGCCAAAATATGACCCAGCTTATTTTATTCCGTGGACTACAGGGTATCGGTGGTGGTGGCTTAATGGCTCTTGCCCTGGCTATTGTAGGTGATATTATTCCGCCTCGACAGCGAGGGCGTTATCAGGGTTATTTTGGCCTCGTATTTGGAGCCTCAAGTGTTATTGGACCACTCTTGGGTGGGCTATTTACCGACCATCTTAGCTGGCGTTGGATTTTCTATATTAACCTACCGCTGGGCCTGATAGCCATGATCATGATTTGGACACGCCTGCACCTACCGGTCCGCAAAACCGAACACCGCGTAGATATACTGGGCGCCCTACTGTTAAGTGCTGGCTCAATCTTCCTGCTGCTCGCTACGGTTTGGGGTGGCAGTAAATATGCCTGGGGTTCCCAAACCATCATTGGCTTGATCAGCGCGGGTGTGATATCTATTGCCGCCTTCTTGAGTTGGGAGCGCAAAGCCAAAGAGCCAATTATTCCGCTGCGTTTATTTAAAAACGACATCTTCCGTACTTCTTCGCTCATGTCACTGCTTGCCGGTTTGGTCATGTTTACGGCCTTTATTTACTTGCCTGAATACCAGCAGTTAGTACATGGATACTCGGCAACCAAATCTGGCTTGCTCATGCTTCCTATGATTTTTGGCCTGATTATTTCCATGACCATTTCTGGACGTTTAATCTCCAAAACTGGACGCTACCGCATATTCCCCATTATTGGTACATTACTGGCGGCCTTTGGCATGTGGCTTTTTAGCCACGTAGCAATTGGCACCAACCAATGGCTACTTTCTAGCTGGATGCTCGTACTCGGCGTGGGCATTGGTTTGTTTATGCAAGTTATGACCTTAGCCATCCAAAACTCAGTTGACCGCCGTGACATGGGCTCCGCTACTTCGGTAGCAACGTTCTTCCGCAGCATGGGCAGCTCATTTGGTACTGCCATCTTTGGTGCAATCTTAACCGTTCGCCTTAACCATCACTTGCACGAATTACTTCCTGCCAATACTGGCATTACCGCTCAAAACCTTCAAGCAAGCAAGGAACAGCTGGCCGCTATGCAGCCCGAGATTACTCACGCCATTTTAGAAGCATTTGTACGCTCTTTCCACGATGTGTTCTTGTGGGCAGTGCCGTTTGCCTTGCTCACTTTTGTGGTCTCACTCTTCTTGCGCGAGACTCCTCTACGCAGCTCAGCCAAAGAAATGGCCAAGGGTGAAGGCCTCCAGGCCTAGACTCATGACAGATCTCTTTGCCTAAAGCATCCCGTAGGCATAGACGCTCCAGCTTACAGATCAGTGACGTGGCCAGATAACCCTAGCCACTAGCTCTTCTGGCAACAGCCAGCCAAAATGACGGCTATCAGTACTCTCGTTAGGGTTATCACCTAGCACAAACACTCCTCTAAGCGAATCCACCTGGTGGATTCGCTTAATTTTTTCGAGGTGCTGGTGCTGGGCGATAACAATATCCCCAGGCCTTGGCTGCCTTAGCCAGCCCAAAGCAAGAACAAACTGGCCGTGGCGCAGCGTGGGCAACATACTGCTGCCCACAACTCGCCGTATATAAAACCTAGGCCTTTTTAGTTTCCCAAAAGATTTTTGCAATTTCATCAATTTGTTCTAACAGCTTCTCGGCGTATTCTGGTTCAAGATGATGCTTGCATTCACCTGCTTGCTTTGTAGCTTTCCAGAACATATCGTGTAATTCTGGATACTTCTCGAGGTGAGGCGGCTTAAAATAATCTGTCCACAATACCCATAAGTGATGTTTTACCAGTTCCGCACGTTGCTCTTTAATAAAGATTGCGCGTGTTTTGTTGGCATCGTCTAGACCATCGTACTTTTTCATAATCTGGAGCACGCTTTCGGCTTCAATGCGCGCCTGTGCTGGATCGTATACACCACAAGGTAAGTCGCAGTGGGCATAAACTGGCTTAATAAATGATAGTTTCATAGGTTACCCTCCTTTTGCTTACCAATCTAGTATAGCAGTGCTAAAAAGGCGAACGAAATTGACCAGTCGACAACAGTTGAGCAGCGCTCATATCAAGGGCTTTCTCTGGATGATTAGCTAGCGCCTGTATACGCTGCCCCACCCCTATTAAAACGCGCGCTGCAACCTCCTGGTCCAATGACTCACCAGCGACGACTGCAATATAAGTTCCTAGGGCGTTTGTGGCAATAAACTCCGCCTCCAACACCGTAGGCGATACATTTCCAGTAGCCCCTCTAAGAAATAGCTCGCCGATTTGGGGCATTGGCGGCTCAATGCGGAATGTTCTTACATAGGGAGTATGGGATTCAGACTGAGTGACCGTATATTTTACGGCCACCGTCTGAGGGTTCTGTACTTCACCCGAAACGTCGAAACCTTGCGGGCCTGATTCGTTTGTCATATGCATACTCCTAAACTTTTATAGGAGTATATCAAGTTCGCTTACTGTTTGCAGCTCGCCATTTGGCAATTTCGGCATGGTGGCCGCTTAAAAGCACAGCTGGCACGGATTGGTCGCGAAAGACTTCGGGGCGCGTATATTGCGGGAATTCAATATTCTGGTCGTCTTGCTGAAAAGATTCAATTTCGGCACTTGTTTCGCCGCCCAATACACCGGGCAACAAGCGCACAACACTGTCTATGAGAATCATGGCTGGTAGCTCGCCGCCGGTTAATACATAGTTGCCGATACAAAACATGCGATCTATATACTGTACCACTCGCTCGTCATAACCCTCGTAACGCGGACAGATAATAATGAGGCCTTTCTGGCCTTCTGCAAGGGCTTTGGCGTCGGATTGCCTATATACGGCACCGCGAGGGGTTGGAAGCATCACAAGGGCCTCAGGATCGCGCTGCTTGGCGTATTCAATAGCTGCTACAAGTGGCTCTGGCTTAAGGAGCATGCCATCGCCGCCGCCATAAGGTGTATCATCTACTTGCTTGCGAGGCCCTAAACCATAATCGCGCAAGTTAATATACTCGAATTCTACGGCTTTTTGTTCTTGTGCTTTCCACATCATGCTATTGTTAAGCACTCCGTCAAACATCTCTGGAAATAAAGTTATGACCTGGATCTTCATTACATACGCCCCATAAGCTTAGCAGGACCACCGAAGGCATTGGCCGCAGCCAGTAAATCATTATGGATGGTTCCGTTAGAAATGATTGCACCATTAATAGGACGATCATAACGCTGTTCGTTACCTTCGAGATCGGTGACCTTACCGCCAGCCTCTTCCACAATCAGCTTAATGGCTGCGATATCATGAGCGCCAGGGCCGCCAAAAATACGGCCGTGTAGTTTACCCTCAGCAATCATAGTGCACTTAAAGACATTACCTGAAAACGTGGGGATCACCGCTCCGCGCGCTATGAGGTCTTTGTAAAGCTCTTGCTCACGCAGTACTCCAGAAGCACTACCAGGGCCAGCCACAACGGCCCCTTGCATACTGCAATCATCAACCTTAATTAGCTGGCTATTACAATATGCACCCTGATCTTGGATGGCGGTAAAAAGACGTTCAGCGAAAGGATCAAAAGCTACTGCCACAGTTGGCCTGCCGTTTTCCACAAAAGCTAGCGAGAACATAGCTGTCGGCAAACCCAATATAAAACCTGCCGTACCATCAATAGGGTCACATACCCAAACCTTGGTTTGGCTCTGATCAAAGCTTGAAGCTTCTTCGCCCAATACACCGTGATCGGGGTATGTTTGAGCAACACGAGTAATAAGTAGCTCGTTAATTTCTTTGTCTGCAGCCGTTACCGGGCTCTTGTCGGCCTTGGTTTCGATGCCTTTTTCACTACTTGCGTAGTAGTGGCGCATGATAACGCCAGCGTCATAAGCAAGCGACTTTGCAAAATTAAGTAGTTCTTGATGTTGGATCATCTAAAAACAATTATACAATCTGTTTTAAGATAAAACAAAATGAACCTCTGAATAGAGGTTCATTTTTGCCACATAAAGCTCCCAAATCATCTGGAGATGAGATGGCTCGCAATGAGCTTACCTGGTTTTTGTTTTTTAACGGTCGTCGCTATCGACTAAACTCAACTATACATCGAGATCATCGAGTTCTTCAAGCTCTTTTCGTGTCTTACTTACAACACTACTGTGGGTATCTTCTTCGTCAGCCGTATTGTCATCTGTTGACTGGCTTGATGCTGGCGCCGATCCAAAGTTATCTTCGGGTGCCGACTCGCCGTTGTCTACAATCTTAAGATTATAACGGGCATCGTTTTTGGTACCGAGGGCACGCAAAAGTGTGCGAAGGCTTTGTGCGGTTGCGCCACGCTTACCGATTACGCGGCCAAGATCTTCTGGATCGACGGTGAGCTCTAAAAGCACACCCTTTTCGTCAATCCGACGCTCAACCTGTACCTTATCAGGATTGCTGACCAAAGATTTTACGATATATTCTACAAATTGTTGGTCGATACTACTCATGTAGGACTCCTCTGCTTACTGGTACTTATCCATTATAGCAAAAACAAAAACGGCTTGATTAAATCGAGCCGTTTTTGTTTGGAATATCTACAGTATTTAAGCAGCAGCTTCTTCGGCTACTGGTGCTTCTTCTTGCTTTGGCTGGTTCTTACGAAGTTTTTCAGCGTTGCGGATAGTACGCTTTTTTTCTGTACCAAGCTTTACCCATGAAGGGAGTTCAACACCTTCACTCTTGAGCAAACGTGCAGCACGCTCAGATGGCTGTGCGCCATTAGTTAGGTAGAAAGTTGCTTTTTCTTTGTCAATAGAAGCAACCTTGGAGTGAGGATCGTAGCTACCCAGCGCAAAGACAACCTTACCGCTTGTAGGGGTCAAGCGAGATTCCTGTACGACTAGGCGGAACATAGCGTGACCTTTACGACCAGTACGTTGCATGCGAATAGATAACATTCTAAATAATTCTCTCTTTCGTTCTCTTTAAAGATTAACTTAAAGTCTGCCGCTTATTTTACAGATTAGCGCCTCTGTTGTCAACCTATTTGCTGACTTTGTAAGTCTTGAGGGCAGCTTCGGCAGCTTTTTGCTGGCCAGCCTGTTTGCTCGGGCCAACGCCCTGACCTTTAAGCTCGCCGTTCACAAAAACACCAATCGTAAAGGTTTTTTCGTGGTCGGGACCTTCTTCGGATAATACTTTATACAGTGGCGTGTAGCCGTCTTTACTCTGTGCCACTTCTTGAAGATGTGACTTAGCATCCATCCACGAACCGCTCTCAAGAATGTCCTTAAAAGTGGCTAGGATGCTCTTGGTGATAAAAGTCTTGGCCGCTTCGTAGCCTTGGTCGAGATACAACGAGCCTACGACAGCCTCAAAACTGTTTGCCAAGATTTGAGCGCGGGCGCGGGCAGTACCGTGTTTTTCACCACGACTTAAGCGAAGCATTGGCTCAAAACCAAACTTAGCAGCAGCTGCACCGATACTTTCGGTACGCACCAAAGCGCTACGCCAGTTGGTTAAGATACCTTCTGGCTCCGAGAAACTAGCATAAAGATATTCTGTTACTACCAGCTCCAATACAGCATCACCCAAGAACTCTAGGCGTTCGTTGTGTTCACGAGCAGTTTTTTTGTGCTCGTTAACGTAGGAGCGGTGCGTAAAAGCCGTTACCAGTAGCTCAATGTTCTTGTATTCAACATTAAGTTTTTCTCTTGCGAAAGCTTGGTATGCGCTAAAATCTTGCATTTCTTACCTTTTGTACTTAGAGTTTTGCCTCTCGGATTCGCTTCATACCGAGCAGAATTAATTTACCAATGTCATCATAAGCAATCTTATCCATTGCCGTGGTTGCTGGGAGCCATTTTATGTCACTAAGCCAGTCTTCGCCGTGCAAATCGTCAGTATCGCCTAAACCGTGCACCAAGTAGATATGCATGGTCATTAAAACAAGGGTATGGCCACGGCGGTATCTAAAATTAACTTTGCCAAGCCAATTTAAAACCTTCATCTCTTTAAGGCCAGTTTCTTCTTGGATTTCCCTTTTGGCAGTGTCTTTGGGCTCTTCGCCTTCTTCGACATGGCCCTTAGGGATAGTCCAGCGATTTTTGGCATCCTGAATTAACAGGATTTCGAGCTGATTATTCTTTTTGTTGCGACGGAAGATAATTCCGCCAGAGGTTGTCTCACGCACCACTTCTTCAATGGACGGTCGGCGACTACTCACAAATCGCTTAATGCCCTGAAATGGCTTGGGACGTTTCATGGTGTTTCCTTCTTTTCGGATTCAGGATCTAGGCTAGAATCGTCGGCAACAACCTGAGCATTTGCATCATCGAGCAATGCTTGAGCGTTATCATCGGTACTTGGAGCAACAGTCACTGGTGATGTAGGTTCACCATTTTGTTGGCGCAAGAGCGTTCCAAGAACACCATTGATAAACTTTGAGGAGTTTTCACTACCAAAGGCTTTAGCTAACTCCACAGCTTCGTTGATAACAACCTTGGGTGGCACACCCTTGCCTTGCAATAGCTCGTAAGCACCCATACGTAATACAACGCGGTCCATACGTGCAATGTCTTTGAGTGGCCACTCAGGAGCAAGGGGCTGCAACTTTTCGTCGAGTACTGCTTCTTGGCTATCGACACCATTAACAAGACCGATAATAAAATCAGTATCATCGACAGTGGCTTCATAACGAGAGATGTTACGCTTTAATACCGTGTCGAGATCAAAGGTAGAATCAGCCGAGGCGCGCCTAAAGTCCTGCTCATAAAGTGTTTGCAGAGCAATTATGCGGCCAAGATGACGGTTTGATGCCATTCATGGACCCTTCCGTTTATGGTTTGTAAAATGTGCTTATTGGAGGAAGGGTTACTTAAGCAGTTTTTGCAACTTTTTTAGTTGCAGTTTTCTTCTTAGTAGATGGAGCCTTAGCAATTGGAGCTTTAGGTGCCTTAACGGCAGCTGTAACTTTTTTGCCAGATTCGCGGCGAGTAGTAAAAGCCTTGACAGGTGACTTAGCGTTAACAGCGCGAGCCAGCTTAAGCAGCAAATGGCTGCGACGAGTGCCAGTGCGGCGAGGTGATGTTCGTTTCTTTGGTTTACCCATGAGTAAACTGCTCCTTCCAGAATGTTTCTGTACTTAGTTACTTTGTAGCTTGCAGTCTATTATACCGGACTGCGCCCATAATCTCAAGAGGTAGCGCTATACGACAAGGTTTACGAGCTTGCTAGGCACATAGATCTCTTTTTTAATTTCTTTACCATCAAGATGGGCAGCAACCTTAGCGTCGGCTTTGGCTTGTGCTAAGATATCGTCCTTTGTGGCATCGGCTGCAACAGCAACCTGACCACGCAGCTTGCCGTTAACCTGTACGGCTATTGTTATCGTATCGGTAAGCAGGTACTGCTCATCGTGCACTGGCCATTCACTAATATGGATTGAGGTCTGATGACCCAATTGGCTCCAGAGTTCTTCGGTAATATGCGGTGCAAAGGG
>Ga0075366_10000139_pt1 | contig 30628 bp, 28 predicted proteins | sample EndMethybrTD3031_FD_72351 | JGI IMG/M metagenome (GOLD analysis project Ga0075366, IMG submission 72351) | Populus endosphere microbial communities from Tennessee, USA - Endosphere MetaG P. TD hybrid TD303-1 | ecosystem: Host-associated > Plants > Roots > Endosphere | place: USA: Tennessee...
CCTACCACTGGCTGGCGACACCGGCCTACACGGGCAACGGCCTCGGACGCGTGCGCAACATCGCGGTGTTCCTCTCGCGGCTGTGGCGGGAGTCGGCGCACTGGGGCGCTTGGCGGCCCGATGCCGTGATCGCCTCGAGCACCTATCCGATGGACATCTGGGTCGCGCGCCGGATCGCGCGGCGTGCGCGCGCCAAGCTCGTCTACGAGGTGCACGACCTGTGGCCGGCGTCGCCGATCGAGCTCTCCGGCATGTCGCCGCGGCACCCGTTCATCATGATGTGCCAGAAGGCCGAGAACGATGCCTATCGCGATGCCGATGTGGTGGTCTCGATGCTGCCCAAGGTCGCCGGCCACATGGCAGCGCACGGCCTCGAACTGCGCAAGCTGCACATCGTGCCGAACGGTGTCTCGCTCGACGAATGGGAAGGAGCGGGCAGTGCAGCTCAGAAGCTTTCGCCCGAGATCGCCGCGCACATTGAATCGCTGCGTGTCGCCGGCCGGACGGTCGTTGGCTATGCGGGCTCGCACGGCTTGCCCAACGCGCTGGACACCTTGCTCGACGCCGCCGCGCTGCTGCGAGAGACGAACGTGTCGTTCGTGCTCGTCGGCGACGGCCACGAGAAGGAGCGCCTGGCCGCGCGGGTGCGCGACGAGCGCTTGACGAACGTTGCGATGTTCGCGCCGATCCCGAAGGCGCAGATCCCGAGCCTGCTGGCGTTGTTCGACATCGCCTACATCGGCTGGCAGCGCGTGCCCATCTATCGCTTCGGCATCGCGCCGAACAAGCTGATGGACTACATGATGGCGCGCCGCGCCGTGCTGCATTCGGTGGAGGCCGGCAATGATCCGGTCGCCGAGGCCGGCTGCGGCCTGACGGTTGCACCCGAATCGCCTCGGGCCGTGGCGGACGGCTTGTTGCAGCTGGCCGCCTACCCGAGCGCACAACGCGCAGCGATGGGCGAGCGCGGGCGAGCGTTCGTGCTGGCGAACCACACGTATCCGGTGCTCGCGCAACGATTCCTCGAGGCCCTGCAATGAGCGATGCGGACCGGCACGACGGGAGCGCACAGGCACAGGCGGTCGTCCAGCGATACGCACGACGGCGCAGCGCCGACCCGCGCTACTCGATCCTGAACCCCGACGTCTGGATGACGCTGCAGGAGCGACAGCGCGCCGTGCTGCGCGGCCTGGCGGCGCGCGGTCTGGACCCTGCGGGCCTGCGCCTGATCGAAGTCGGCTGCGGCGAAGGCGGCAACCTGCTCGAGCTGCTGCGGATCGGCTTCGCACCCGAGAACACGAGCGGGATCGAGCTGATCGAGGGCCGCTTCGACGTAGCGCGCGAGCGCCTGCCGCAGGCGCTGCAGATGCATTGCGGCGACGCGCTGGCCCTGGAATTGCCCGGCGCTTCGCAGGACATCGTCTTCGTCTCGACGGTCTTCTCGTCGATCCTCGACGCGCCCACTCAGCGCGCCCTCGCAGGGTTGATGTGGCACTGGCTGCGGCCCGGCGGTTCGGTGCTTTGGTACGACTTCGCCGTCGACAACCCGCGCAACCCGGACGTACGCGGCGTCGCGCGTTCGCGATTGCGAGAGCTCTTTCCGCAGGGGCTGTTCGATGCGCAGCGCATCACCCTCGCGCCGCCGATCGCGCGCCGGGTCTGCCGAGTGCACCCCTCGCTTTACACTGCGTTCAACACGATCCCGCTGCTGCGAACCCACCTGCTTGCATGGATCACCAAGACATGACCGAGAAGCTCCCGTTCCTGCCGTTCGCGCTGCCAGAGATTGGCGAAGAAGAGATTGCCGAGGTCGTGGACACGCTGCGCTCGGGCTGGGTGACGACCGGGCCGAAGGCCAAGCGCTTCGAGGAAGACTTCGTCGAATTCCTCGGTGACGCAGCACTGCAGGCGCTGGCGGTGAACTCGGCGACGGCCGGGCTGCATCTCGCACTCGAGGCCTTGGGCATCGGGCCTGGCGACGAGGTGATCACGACGACGCACACCTTCACCGCGACCGCGGAAGTCGCGCGCTATCTGGGTGCCGACGTGGTGCTGGTCGACATCGACCCTGGGACGCTGTGCATCGATCCGAAGCTCGTCGAAGCGGCGATCACCCCCCGCACGAAGGCGATCCTCCCGGTGCACTACGCAGGGCTTGCCGCCGACATGCCGGCACTCCTCGCGATCGCCAGGCAGCATGGGCTGAAGGTGGTGGAAGACGCCGCCCACGCGCTGCCGACCACCTGCGGCGGCCGCCTGATCGGCACGCTCGAGTCCGACGTCACGGTGTTCAGCTTCTACGCCAACAAGACCATCACGACCGGCGAGGGCGGCATGGTCGTGACGCGCGACGCCGCGCTCGCGCAGCGCATGCGCACGATGCGCCTTCACGGCATGAGCCGCGACGCGTTCGACCGCTTCACGGCGAAGGTGCCGAGCTGGTACTACGAGATCGTCGCGCCTGGCTTCAAGTACAACTTGACGGACATCGCGGCGGCGCTGGGCATTCACCAGCTGAGGCGGGCGCATACGTTCCATCGGCGGCGCGCGGAGCTCGCGGCGCTCTACGACGCAGGACTGGCGGGGTTGCCGGTGATCACGCCGCCGTGGCCGGCGATGGACGGCGATATCCACGCCTGGCACCTGTACGTGCTGCAGCTCGGCGATGCCGCGACGATCGAGCGCGACGTGCTCATCGAGCGCCTGTTCGCAGCCGGCATCGGGTGCAGCGTGCACTACATCCCGTTGCACCTGCAGCCCTATTGGCGCGACCGATATGCGCTGCGCGCCGAGCAGTTCCCGAACAGCGAACGCGCATACCGGCGCATGCTGAGCCTGCCGCTGTACACGCGGATGACCGATGCCGACGTCCGACGCGTCGTCGATGCGGTGCGTGCGGCGTTGTCGGCGTGATGGATGTGCCGGCGCATGGCCAAGCGACTCTTCGATCTGGTGGTGGCCGCCCTCGGTCTCTTGCTGCTGAGCCCGCTGCTGCTCGCGGTCGCGCTGTTGATCCGTCTGGACTCGCCAGGCCCGGCGCTGTATCGGCAGGAGCGCGTCGGGCGGTACGGCAAGCCGTTTCGGATCCACAAGTTCCGCACGATGAACGCGAGCGACCCCGGCGGCGCAATGCAGATCACGATAGGTGCCGACCCGCGCATCACGCGCGCCGGCCAGTTGCTGCGCCGGACCAAGCTCGACGAGCTGCCGCAGCTGTGGGATGTGCTCGTCGGCGACATGAGCCTCGTGGGCCCGCGCCCGGAAGTGCCGAAGTACGTGGCGTTCTACCCCGAGGCGCTGCGCGACAAGGTGCTCAGCGTGCGCCCAGGCATCACGGATCGGGCGTCGATCGAGTATCGCGAGGAGAGCGAGCTGCTTGCGCGTGCCGCAGACCCGGAGCGCACGTACATCGATGTCGTGATGCCGGCCAAGCTTCGGTATGCCGTGGACTACGTGGATCGGCGTTCGATGTGGACCGACCTTTGCCTGATCGGTGCCACGGCGCAGGCAATCTGGCTCAAGCGTTGACTACCGGATGAGTGCACTTCCAACCGTCTGGCACCACCTGGACCGCGCGTTGGCGCGGATTCGGCCGCATCGCCAGCCGCTGTCGCTGCTGATCGACGGCATCGTGATCGCGCTCGCATGGAACGCGACCTATCTGTTCCGCCTCGGGTTCGAGCGCTGGCTGCATGCGCGGCCGACGTACGACGCCTGGGTTCTTGCCGGCGTCGTTGCCACGTACCTGGCCGTGTTTGCGATCGGTGGCATCCCGCGCGGCATGTGGCGGTTCTCCGGGTTCGGCGAGGTGAAGCGGCTGACGATCGCCTGCATGATCAGCGGCGCGCTGTGTGCGGTGGTCGTTCTGATGGCGCAGCTCGGCCAGGTGCCGCGCGCGGTGCTCGCGCTGCACCCGTTCATCGCGCTGGTCGGGCTGTGCATGGTTCGGGTCGCGTACCGCATGCTGTACGAGCACGCGCGCTCGCGAATCACCGGCAGCGATGCCGATGTGCGGCGCGCGATCGTCATCGGTGCGGGCGAAGCCGCCAAGCGCTTGCTCGCGACGATTCATCAGCAGGGCTGGATCGTGCTCGGGCTGCTCGACGACGACCCGGCGAAGCACGGTGCACGCATCGGCGGAGTGGCAGTGCTGGGGCCGATCGACGAGATCAGGTCGCAGCGAGTTCACGGGGAAGCGACGCACGTGATCGTTGCGCTGCCGGGTGCCACCGCAGCGCAGCGGCGTCATGCGATCGAGCAGGCGTCGAGCACTGGCCTGCCGGTGCTGACAGTCCCTTCGGCGAGCGAACTGCAGGATGGCAGCGCCCGCATCGAGCGGGTCCGCAACATCGAGCCTGAGGACTTGCTGGGTCGCGAGCCGGTTCGGCTCGACGAAGCGGGCATTGCCGAGCTGATCTCGGGCAAGACGGTGCTGGTGACTGGAGCGGGCGGGTCGATCGGCTCGGAGTTGTGCCGGCAGATTGCGCGCTATGGTCCATCGAGGATCGTGCTGTACGAATTGAGCGAGTACGCGCTGTATCAGATCGAGCAGCAGCTCGGTGAGACGCATCCGCATTTGCCATTGGTCCGGCTGATGGGGGACGTGAAGAATCTCGCGCACCTTCGCGGCACTTTCACGAAGCATCGGCCGCAGGTGGTCTTTCATGCGGCGGCGTTCAAGCATGTGCCGCTGATGGAGGAGGGGAACGCGTGGGCCGCGTTGCAGAACAACACGATGGGCACGTGGCATGCGGCGACCGCGGCGGCGCAATGCGGCGCCGAGCGTTTCGTGCTGATCTCGACCGACAAGGCGGTGAATCCGACCAACGTCATGGGCGCGACGAAGCGCGGGGCCGAGATGGTGGTGTCGCACATGGCGACGCAAGGCTACAAGACGCGCTTTTGCGCTGTGCGCTTCGGCAACGTGCTGGGGTCGAGCGGCAGCGTGATCCCGAAGTTCAAGGAGCAGATCGCGAAAGGCGGGCCGGTCACTGTCACGCATCCCGATATCACGCGGTACTTCATGACCATCCCCGAGGCCGTGCGCCTCGTGCTGCAGGCTGCGGTCCTTGCGCAGAGCGGCCAGGTGATGGTGCTGGACATGGGCGAGCCAGTGAAGATCATCGAGCTGGCGCGGCAGATGATCCGGATGTCGGGGCATCGCGAGGACGAGATCGGAATCGTGTACAGCGGACTGCGCCCGGGCGAGAAGCTGTACGAGGAGCTGCTTGCCGATGCCGATCAGACCATCGCAACCGGCCACCAGCAACTGCGCATCGCCAAGCTGAACGACGATGGCGGCCGCGCACTCGCGCAGCACTTGCAGATGGTCGACGCCGCGTTGGCTGACGACGATGCTGCACGCGAGTGGCTGAGCCGGGTTGTTCCGGAATTCGCCACTTCGCGAACCGTGGCGGGGTAAGTGCTCAAGCCTTGATGGGGGTCCCGCACAGAGTCTTCATGACCATGTGACCGAACATCATGTGTACGTCTTCGCACAGTTGCATGTCGAAGGAGTGAACCCAGACGCTCTTCTTCGCGGCCTGCTTGAGCTTGCCACCGTCGTAGCCGACGACGGCCAACGTGTCGGCGCCTGACGAGTTCGCGTATTCGACGGCTTTCACCACGTTGGCCGAATTGCCCGAACCGCTGACGGCCACGACCAGGTCGCCTGGATCGAGGATTGCCCGCAACTGCCCGACGAAGACCTCTTCGTACGAGATGTCGTTCGCGTAGGCCGTGATGAGACCCATGTTGTCGCACAGCGAGAAGCCGCGGAACTTGCGGCCTGTCGCCAGGTTGGTCATCTTGGCCCAGTCGGTGATGTAGTGCGACGCGGTATGCGCGCTGCCACCGTTGCCGCAGGTGATGATCTTGTGGCCGGACTCGAACTTCGCGCAGATCAGGTCAATGCCGGCTTGGAATCCGGCGAGGTCCGCTTGCTGTGCTAACCGTGCGTGTGCCGCCAGGTACTCGGAGATCGAAAATGGCGTGGTGGTGGTCTTCATGATCTGTCGCTAGGCTGAAAGAAAACGATCTGCGTCCCGTTGCGCTCAAACCTGAAAGGCGTGCGGTGCAGGCCCGGCAGGGCTGCCGAGATTGTTTCATGCCTCTCGGGCGGCGCGAAAAGCATCAGAAACCCCCCATTGCCGGCACCGAGCAATTTGCCGCCAAGCGCGCCATGCGCGAGCGCCGTCGAGTACCAGGCATCGATCTGCTGATCCGAGATGCCAGCCGAGATCTGCGCCTTAAGGCGCCAGTTCTCGTCGAGCAGCGCGCCGACGCTGTCGAGGTGCCCCGATTCGAGTTCGCGCTTGAGTTCGAATGCGAGTTCGACCATGCGGCGCATCAGTACGCGGCGCTCGCTGGCCTGCAAGGCGGCCGATTGCTGCGCGAGCACGGCTGAGGCGCTGCGCGTGCGTCCGGTGAAGAACACGAGCGTCGAGGCTTCGAACTCCTTCACCAGCCCAGGGGGGCAGATGACTGGATCGACCGACACCGTCTCGTCGGGATGGAATCGGATCAGGTTCAGCCCGCCAAATGCGGCAGCGTACTGGTCCTGCTTGCCGATCGGCTCGCCGCATCGATCGATCTCGACGTGACATGCCTCATGTGCGAGGTCTTCCTTCGAGCGGTAGCGGCTCTTGTACGCATACAGCGCGTTGAGCAGACCGACCGTGTAGGAACTCGACGAGCCCAGCCCCGACCCCTTGGACGGGATATCTGCCATCGACGCAATCTCTATGCCGCCGTCGATGCCTGTCACGGCGAGCGCTTCGCGCACGAGCGGATGCTCAAGTTGCGCCGCGCTGTCGACTTCTTCGGTACGCGAGTAGCTGACGCGGATCCGGCCATCGAACTTGCGGTTCACGCACAGGTACATGTATTTGTCGATCGACGTCGACAACACCGCGCCACCTTCTTCGCGATAGAAGACCGGCAGGTCGCTGCCGCCTCCGACGAAGCTCATGCGCAGGGGGGTTTTACTGATGATCACGTTGGCACACTCGATTGAATGACAAGGTCGGCGAACTGCGACGAGGCCTCGACAACACCTACTTCGTCCGCGGCACGCGCCCGCAGTGTCGACGCGACTTCGTGTGGGGGCACGCCGCGTTCGCGATAGTCCGCTTCGACGCGGCCTGCGCGCTGCGCCGGATCGGCGTGCACGAACAGCCGCAGGCCCGCCATCGCGCGCAGTTCGGGAATCAGCAGCGCTGGCACGCCTTCGACGATCAGGGTGTCGTCGGGATCGATTCCATACTCGAGCCGCGCCCGTGCATGCGTACGGCGAATTCGGTCGTAGACCGGCAGCGCGACCCTCACGTGCTCACGCGACGCCGCGAGCGATTGCAGCGTCCGCAGCGCGGCGTCCGCGGCGTACCGGCTGAGCACTCCGTCACCTTCGCGACGTTCGTCGGCGGGCTTGAGCCAGCTATCGAGTGGCATCACGTGCGCGCGGCGCCCGAGCGCATCGAGGGCCTCCTTGAGTACCTGCGCAGCGCTGCTCTTGCCGCTGCGGGCCTGGCCGCCGATGAGGACGACGCGCGAGGAGACCGCACCTGGGATGATTGCCGCGATCTGTCGCGCTACCGCGCCGTGGCCATGGACGATCCAGTCGACCGCCGCCTGCAAGTCGGGCGCCTCGTAGTCGGCGCGTGCCGCGAATTTCGCATCGCGTCCGCCGTGCCCGCTGGACAGCAGTATCGTGCGCAGGCCGCTGCGCCGGCCGCACTCGATGTCGGACGTGGTGTCGCCGATGAACCAGGACTGCCGGCGATCGATGGATAGCTCGATGCAGGCGCGATCGACCATCTCGGTCCCCGGCTTGCGACACGCGCACACAACCTTCAGCGCAGGCACTTCGCCCGCGTAGCCGCGATCGGGGTGATGCGGACATGAATACATTGCGTCGAGGTAGGCGCCCTCGTGACCCAGCTGCCACTCGAGCCGCGCATGAATACGCTCGAGCTCCTGCACGGTGACGTCGCCGCGGGCCACCACGGGCTGGTTTGTCGCGACGACGGCGAGCACGCCTTGGCGATTCAGCGTGCGGATCGCTGCCGCCGCGCCGGGCAGCAGCACCATGTCCTGTTCGCGGCGAAGGTGCCCGACTTCGCGGTTGATCGTGCCGTCGCGATCCAGGAACACCGCGTGCCGCGGTGCCCTCAGAGAAAGCCTGTCGCTCAGGCCGCTGCGCAGATCGGCCTCGACCTTGTCGAGGCGTTTGGGCGTTCCCATGTCCTTGATGTACTCGGCACTCACGTGGCCATGCAGCGTCTGGCCAGCATCGAGCATCGCCGGAAACATGTGCTTTGCGATGTCTGACGGCGTGTCCGCGCTCGCAAACGCCTCGAGCCCCGGACGCTCGAACATGTACAGCGCCGCGTTGACAAGGTTTCGATGCACTGCGTTCGCGTCGTGCGGGTACGGATGGATTGCCGTGACCCGACGCCCGACGCCGAGTTCGACCAGGTCGGAATCTTCCGGGTGATCGTTCGGGTGCAGGAACAGCGTCGCCGCCGCGCCAGCGCGTTCGTGTGCATGCCAGAAGCGGCGCAGGTCGACATCGAGGAAGGTGTCGCCGTACATCACGAGAAACCGCGAAGCCATCTGCGGCAGCGCGTCGCGCAGCGCGCCGGCGGTGCCACGTGCCTGGGCTTCGACGTGGTAGCCGATCTGCATCCCAAGGGACGACCCGTCCCCGAGTAGCGTTTCGATCTGCTCATGAAGGTGATGGACCAGCAGCAAGACCCGCGTCAGCCCATGCACTTTGCACAGGTCGAGCTGGTGCAGGAGCAAGGGTCGTCCAGCAACCGGCACGAGCGGCTTCGGGACGTTGCCGGCGCGCTCGCGCAGCCGGGTGCCCTTGCCGCCGGCGAGGATTGCCACCTCGTAGCCGCTCATCACTGCGCTCTCTGTTGCGCGGCACCAGCGCCGCGAAGCATCAGAAGTCGGAACACGAACACCTGCACGCGCTGCGGAAGCACCATCCAGATGCCGATCGCGGCGATCCCTGCGCAGCGTCTGGCGAAATGGCGTGCGGAGAAGTTGCGAACCCGCGCCCTCAGGTTGTACTTCCAGTGCAGAGTCTGCCGGCTCGTGGACTTCTGGCGGTACCGCACCAGTACGTCGGGCAGGTTCGCGAAACGCAAGCCCGCATTGAGCCAACGCAGCCAAAGATCGAGATCCTCAGAGTAGCGGTAGCTCGCGTCGTAGGCACCGTGAGCGATGGTCGCTGTGCGTCGGTACATGACAGTCGGATGCGCCATCGTGTTGGTGGATTGCATGCCTCGATCGATCGCCTCGTGCTCGAGGGGGTAGGTGCGCAGCGCCGTCGTCCGGTCGTCATCGTCTATCACCTCGAGCGCACCGCCAACGATTGCGATCTCAGGATGGGAATCGAGAAACGCTACCTGGCGCGCGAGCCGCTCGGGCATGCAGATGTCGTCCGAGTCGAAACGAGCGATGTACTCGCCGCTCGATCGGTCGATCGCAAGGTTGAGGCTGCCGGGCAAGCCCAGTCGACCCGTCGGATGAATGTAGTGAAAGCGCGGGTCGACGCCGCACTGCGCCTCGCACTCGCGCGCACGCGATGCATCCGTGCTTTCGTCGACCACGATGCACTCGAAGTTGTGCAACGACTGGTTGCGCAGGCTTGCAAGGCTCGCGCGCACGATTTCCGGCGGTTCGTTGAACACCGGGACGATCACCGACACGCGCGGTAACGCGCTCATGCGAGGCCGCCTTCGGGGATGTCTTCCTGGCGCGCGATCTCTTCGATCGCACGCGTCACCGCACCCGCCGAGTCGAGCGAGGGCTTCCAGCCCAGGTCGGCGAGCGCCTGCGTGGAGTATCGGAAGCGCGGCACGTCCCCAACCCAGCCCTTGTTGCCGAATCCGTAGCGGATCGTGGCGGCCGGCGCCACGCGAGCGATCACCTGCTCGGCGATCCAGTGGACCTGCACGCCGGCATCGACCGGCCCGATGTTGATCGGCAGAACTTTGCTCTGCGCCTTCGTTGCGCGCACGTGCAGCATGGCGTCGACGAGGTCCGACACGTGGAGATAGGCCTTCTGCTGAGTGCCATCGCCAAGGACATCGAGCGAACCAGGTGTGCGCTTGAGCTTGCGCACGAAGTCGAGCAGCACGCCATGTGTGGCAGGCACGCCGACCACGTTCGGGAAGCGGAACAGATTCACCCTCTCGAGGAAGCTCTCGGCAGCCGCGCTGGCCTGGGCCTCGGAGGCGAGTTTCATCGCGCCGTAGTTCGAGATCGGCAGCAGCGGGCCGATCCCCTCGTGGAGCTCGACGTCGCCGTGATCGCCGTACACGGCCGAGCTCGAAGCGAAGTGCAGCGTGCCGATACGGCGGTCGCGCATAGCGCGCAGGATCTCGAACGTCGTCAGGAACGTGTCCTTAAGGTCGACGTCCGGGTCGGCGACGCCTGCCGGAATATCGGAGTTGGCGGCCAAGTGCCAGACCTCGCCGGGCTGACCCAACTCGCAGGCGGCGTCGAAGGCACGGGTGCATTGAGCGCGGTCCGACAGGTCGGCCTCGATGAAGTGCAATGCCGGATGCGAGGCGAATGGCTGCAGGTACTGTCTTTGTCCGCGGGACAGGTTGTCCGCGGCGAGCACCACATGCCCGGCGTCGAGCAGGCGACCGATCAGGTTGACGGCGATGAAGCCGGCGCCTCCGCTGATGAAGCTGACGGGAGAAGAAGAGGTGTGGGTCATGGGTGATCGCGATGAAGTCAGGCGTTCAGCTTCGGGCCGGCGGCCCCGGCCCCGAGTCGGCCGAGGAGCGCGTCACGCACGCCGCGCAGCATCCAACCCAGGCGCTCCAAGCCACGGTCCATCAGCCATGGATAGGCGACGAGCTTCAGCGGCAGGATGCCGAGCAGCCTCAGCTTCGGATACAGCGGAACGTAGCTGCGCGGAACGATGCGCAGCGTGTCGCGGAACTGGAAGTAGTGCCGGTACGGCGCCGGGACGTGATAGGTGAGGCCGGCGAAGCGTCGCTGCCCTTCGCCGAGACGGTGTGCCATCGGCACGTTGACAGCCTTGTAGAACGACCAGCCTGCCTGACCCATGCGCCAGCACCATTCGAAGTCGACGAGGTCGAGGAACAGTTCTTCAGAGAAAGGTTCGAGGGGCGCCTCGTCGAGACGGAAGAGCATCCCCGACGTGGCGAGACACGAGACTCGCTTGAGGGGAGTGCTCGAACGCGCAAACGAAACCACTGCGGTCTCGCGGCCGGTCTGGTCGTCGATGTGCAACGGGCCAACGACTGCACGCGAGCCGGCGCCGCTCAGCGCTGCTTGCAGCCCGTCGATCAGCGACGAGGGCGGCGAACTGTCTTGGTCGAACAGCACCACCTTGTCGCAGCCGAGTTCGGTTGCGCGCGCGATGCCGAGGTTCAGTGCGCGTCCAAGGCCCTTGTTCAAGCCGTCCTGCAAGACCACGGCATTGGCTGGCAACGCGCCGAACTGATGTCCGCCCGGAGTGTTGTCGACGATGATCAACGCGCGACACGATTGTGCGAGTTCGCGAAAGCGATCGCCCAGACCTGCGTCAGGACGATAGGCGGTAAGGACGGCAGCCAGTGACGATGTCATCAAGGCTCCTCGTGACCGACACGTGCGTACGTCGAGGCTCGGCGCGTGCGCTCGCCCCGTTGCGACGGGGTAGCGACGGTCCCGGAGTTTAGGGTTGACACGGCGGACTGCGTCCTGGGGAGGGACTTAGCGACGAACCACCTCGAGCGTTGGCAGCGGGAACACCAACGTCCTGCCCTCGAACGCAGGCGATTCGAGGAAGAATCGGCGGAAGTGCCAAGGCAGGACGATGAGGTAGTCCGGCGATTGCGCGAGCAGCTCCTCTTCGGGGACGATTGGAAGCAACGTACCCGGTGTGTACGCGCCGAACTTCTCCTTGTTGACCTCGCCGACGGCGCTGATCTGCGCCTTGCCCAGACCGCAGTACTGCAGCAGCACGTTGCCTTTGGTGGAAGCACCGATGGCGGCGATCGTCTTGCCCTCCGAAGCCGCTTGCTCAACGAACGCAAGCAGGGCCTCGCGGGTGGCGGAGACGCGCTCGGCGAATGCGTGATACGGGGCCAGCGTGTCGAGGCCGGCGGCCTCTTCCTGGCGCAACACGTCCGCAATGCGAGGCGACGGAGCCGCGCTGGTGCCGGCCTTGCCGGCAGTGACCGAGAAGCTGCCGCCGTTGACGTCGTTGAACTCGACGTCCAGCAGCACGAACCCGACCCGATCGGCCATCCACTTGATCTGCTTGAGCGCGTAGTACTCGAGGTGCTCATGGCAGGCCGTGTCGTACGAGTTCATCTCGAGCATCGTCGGCATGTAGCTCTGCTCGAAGACCCAGATCCCGTCGTCTGCCAGGACTTCGTGGACTTCGCGCATGAACTGCATCGGGTCTTCTAGGTCGTAGAACATCGAGAAGGACGTCACCACCTTGGCACTGCGGCCCGGGAAGCGCTGCTTCACCAGCGAGGACGAGAAGAAGTCCGGAATCAGCTGCACGTGCTTCGGGTAGTACTCGTGGAACTTCACGCCGGTCGGGTCGATTCCGATCAACGTGAGGTCGTGCGGATATGCCTGCAGCGTCGTGCTGTCGTTGCTGCCGATGTCGATCACGAGATCGCCTGCGCGCAGTTCAACGAGCTTGGAAAGGCTTTCGACCTTGCCATGCAGGTGCTTGACCATGCTCGCATTCAGGCCGGAGCGGTATCCGTAGTTCAGGCCGTACATCTCGGCGAGATCGTACGAATGCTCGAGCTGGAGCAGCCCGCAGGCATCGGCCCGGCCGGTGCACTTCACAAGGCGCAGCGGCCCCTTGGTGATCAGCGTTGCCGGATCTTTCGGGAACACGCCGGTCAACTGCTGCTCGCCCAGGTCGAGCACGAGGGGCACGTCCGTGTTGCCGCAAACCCGGCACTTCGTGATCTTGGTTGTCATCGCATTTCTGCCTTTCTTTGCGTTTCTTGAAGTCGTCTCATGTCTTCGTCCACCATCGACGTGATCAACGTCTCGAAGTCGACGAGCGGCGCCCAGCCCAGAGTCTCGCGGGCGCGCTGCGCGTCGCCGACCAGTTGAACTTGCTCATGCGAGCGTGAAGGATCGGGTGTCTCGCGAACGAATGCGCGGTAGTCCAGCCCGACATGGCGGAACGCGACTTCGCACAGATCGCGAACGGAGTGGACGACACCCGTGGCCACCACGTAGTCGTCTGGTGTCGAGTGGCGGAGCATCATCCACATGGCGCGCACGACGTCGTCTGCGCTGCTCCAGTCGCGTCGCGAGTCGAGGTTGCCTAGCGTGACTTCCGAAGCCAACCCGAGTTTGATGCTCGCAGCAGCGAGCGTGACCTTGCGTGTCACGAACTCGGGGCGGCGTCGCGGGCTCTCGTGATTGAAGAGGATTGCCGAGCACGCGAAGACGCCGTACCGCTCCCGGTAGATGCGCAGCATGGTGTGGGCATAGACTTTCGCGGCACCGTAGGGACTTCGGGGCTTGAATTCCGTGAGCTCCGATTGCGGCGATGAGCGCACCTCGCCGAACATCTCGCTGCTCGATGCCTGGCAGAAGCGGGCAGACGGCTTCTCATGTCGAATCGCTTCGAGCAGGTGTGTCACGGCGAGTCCGTTGACGATGCCGATGTGCGCTGGATCGTCGAACATGCCTGCGCCCGAGGACATGGCCGCGAAGTTGTAGATTTCGTCCGGCTGGTACGCACGCACGATGTCGCGGACTGCGCCTGCATCGGTGATGTCGCACGCAACCGGCTCGACGCCTTTGGCTGGTGCGACGTTGCCGACGCCTCGCCCGGCGCCGATCACCGCGTAGCCTTGCTCGAGCAACAGTTGCGCCATGTAGCTGCCGTCCTGGCCGCAGACGCCGGTCACGAGTGCCTTGCGCCGGTTCATAGCGATCTCCGCATTGCGTCGACGCGGCGCGCGAACCACGTCGAGTGCGTACTGCGCGCCAGATCGTAGAGCTCCATGCCGGAGTGCGACTTGTCCGCCCGCAGGAAATAGTAGACGGCGCAGCAGAAGTTCGCGACACGGCCGGGCAAACGCGCAATTGCCGAGGCGGCAAGCCGGTACTGGGCGTTGCCGCGTGTCATCAGGAAGTGGCGGTACTCGTCGATGGAATAGCCGCCGATGGCGCGGAACCAGATCAATCGCTTGAAGCTGCGGAACGGGAGCTGTGCCGTCACGGCTGCCCGCGCCTCGCGCGAGAAATGTTCGAACGACCAGATCAGCTCCGGCCACTTGAACATCCAGATCTCGAAGCTGCGCGCGGACCACATCGCATTACCGAACCGGATGACGATCAACGGGCGTCCGATGACGGCGGCCCGGGCAATCGGCGGCGACTGGAACAGCGCTCCCACGTGAACGAACAGAGTCCCGTAGTAGGGTTCACGTTGGCGCTGAAGCCACCAGGCGCGGCGCACGATCACGCCACCGATGAACGACAGATACGCTGTCATCTCGACGAAGAGGCGCTCGGCGTCGTCGAAGGTCATGTCCTGCTTATGGGCCAGCATGCTCGAGCGTAGCGGCCGTCCGAGGTCCTTGTCGCACACCTCGGCGTTGACGACAATCAGGTCGTTCGTCCCGAGCTTCGCAAGCACTTCCGCGATGGCACCTTCGACCAGCAAGTCGTCGTCCGTCATCAGCCAGCAGTACTCCGCGCGCGCGTATGAGACCGCGCGGTCGTAGTCCGGGTCGATACCGGAGTTGACGGGCTCGCGCACATACCGCAGGCGCGGGCAGCGCGCAACGTAGCCGGCGAGCACTTCGGGCGTGTGATCGGGCGACGCGCCATCGACGACGATCAGTTCGACCTGGTCGGTCAGCTGAGGAATGATCGAGTCCAGTGTTTGCGCGATGTAGTCTGCGCGACGAAACGTCGCGATGCAGATCGATAGCATCAACGGTGATTGCATGGGGTTCATAGCCAGCCGAAACGGGAACTGCCAGAGAGCAGCGCAGGGCTCAGATCCTTGGCGCGCTGCTGCAGTCGAGCGACGAGTTCCTGAGGCGTGGGGGCGTAGCGGTCAAGGTCATCGCGCCACTCTTCCGCGGCAATCCAGCAGTTGTTCCGGAAGTCGAAGCGCTTGATGACCTTGCATGGGTTGCCGAAAGCGATGCTGAAGCGTGGAATGTTGTCGAGCACGACGCTGTGTGCGCCGATCACAGACCCGCATCCAATCTCTACGCCCTGATGAACAGTGACCGCGGTCGTCAGCCAGACGTTGGCTCCGATCGCGATCGGAGCGCCTGGGGTCAGCCCCGCCGACACGTACGGGACCGTTGGCGCAGCGGTGTCGTGACCGCAGCCGAGGAAGTGGCAATCCAGGCCAGTGAAGCAGAAGTCCGCAATCCTGATCGACGGCCCAGAAGAGAGGAAGTTGCGCCGTCCGATGTGGCAGTGATCGCCGATCTCGATACAGTCGATGCCGGATTGGCGATGATTGACGTTGAGCCAGCAGCCCTCTGACAGAGTCGATTGACTCCCTATCCGTACATGCTGCCAGCCGATGATCTGAATGCTCGGATCCACGTATGTGCCCTTGCCCACGCGCGTGCGCCGGAACGCGCGCGCGCGGCCGCTTGCGCCGGTGGCGAGCTTGAAAGTTGGGCCCCACAGCGACCACGGCAAGGCCTGCACCAGTTTTCGTTTGAGTGTTCCCATCGTGAGTCGCGTCATTCGGCGTGAGCGGCCGGCGGAGTGCCCAGCGGCCGGTGCGGGACTCGCCGCAGCCTGTCCTTGATCACGGCGCGAAGGTGCTCGCTCAATGCGACGCATACGATCGCGCTCACGCCGGCTGCGGCAAGCCCGATGGCCAGACGCGCCCAGGCCGAGCCGGGAGCCGCTTCGCGCGCGACCCAGCATGCGGTGGCGGCGAGCGCGACGCTCGCGAGCAAGGGCAGCGCGACATCGTGCAGCGGCCATGCGTAGCGGAGGCTACGAAGCAGCCTGCGATGCGTCAACCAACTGCCGACCACGAAGTACAGGCAGTGGAGGATCAACCATGCCGCCGCGCCGCCAAGGGCGCCGAAGTGCGATGCCAGTCCGATCGTCAGTGGGACCATGACGATCAGGAGGCCGCCGTTGATCATCAACGGAAGGCGTGTTTCGCCGCTCGCCAGTTGCAATGCGTGGGGAATGTGCATGATGCCGTGCAGCGCAGAGCCCATCGCGAGCAGCGACACCAGCGGGCCGACGCTGCGCCCGAGCTCGGCGTTGCGAGTCCAGACCGTCACGAGATCGCTCGAAAACCACGCCAGAAAGCCCGCGAGGGGAAACAGCGCGGTCGCGAGCATGCTGGTGCCGAGTCGGTAGCGCGCGCCCAGTCCGTCGCTGTCCCCGTGCGTCGCCAGTGCGCTGAATCGTGGATAGACCGCATTGAAGAACGGCATCACCAGCACGTACAGCCCGCCGGTGATCGCGATCGCGAGCATGTATCGGCCGAATTCGGGTAGCGGCAGCATACGGCTGAGCAAGACCTTGTCGAGCTGCGTGAAGATCAGCCCGAAGATGCCGAGCAGCGCCATGCCGGCCGAGCGCCGCAGGAGGCCTTTCAGACGTGCGAAGTCGGGGGGCGGCGGACGCGCCGCGTCCGGGCTGATTGCACGCCAGGCGGCCCAGCGCATGGCCAGCGTGCCCAGCAGCGCCGCAACGGTTTGCCACGCAAACAGTGCCTGGATGGTGTTCGAGACGTACAGCAGCACCGCGACGCTGCCGGCCGCCGTCAGGGTCGCGGTCCCGGCGGTAACCGCGCTGGACAGCTCGAGGCGCTGCGTGCCCATCAGCATGCCAGCGTAGAGGCCGTTGGGCCAGCGCGCGGCGATCACGGCACCGAGAAGCATGACGGCCTGCTGGATCGTGGTTACCGATAAGGTCTTTGACTGCAGCCAGTGGGTGGAAATGAAGGGGGCGGCGGCGGCGATACCCAGGGCGAGCAGCACTGCCGTCAGCCAGTACATGCGCGTGAGAGCACGCAACATCGGAAGCGTTTCCTGGAGGCCGGCGCCTGCCGTCCGGCGCGCGACTTCACGATTGACGGTGGGGGCTACTCCCATGTCCAACGCTTGCGCAAGCGCCTGCAAGGTGGCGAGGAAGCCGACCATGCCGTATGCCTCGACACCAAGCAGATGCACGTACACGGGCACGACCGCGAAGCCGAGCAGCGCCGCCCATAGGGCTGCCAGCACACCCGTGGAGATGTTGCGCATCAGCATGCGACCTCACTCGCGCAGGCTTCGGGTCTCGAACCCGTGTTGCTTCATCAGTGCGTCGCGCTTGGCCGTGTCCAAGTCTGCGCGGACCATCTCGACCACGAGGTCCTTGAAGCTGATCTGGGGTGACCACCCGAGCTCGCGGCGCGCCTTGCTCGCGTCGCCGATCAGCGTTTCCACTTCAGTGGGGCGGAAGTACCGCGGGTCGACGGCAACCACGCAGCGGTTGGCCCGATCGAGCGCCTTTTCGTCGAGACCTTGCCCGCTCCACGTGAGTGGCAGGTCAAGTTCCGCGGCCGCATGGTTGATGAACTCCCTGACGCTGTACTGCTCGCCAGTCGCGATGACGAAATCGTCAGGCTTGTCCTGCTGCAGCATCAGCCACTGCATCTCGACATAGTCCTTCGCGTGGCCCCAGTCGCGCTTGGCGTCGAGGTTGCCGAGATACAGGCAGTCTTGCAGCCCCAGCTTGATGCGTGCGAGTGCGCGCGTGATCTTGCGCGTCACGAAGTTCTCGCCGCGCAACGGCGATTCGTGGTTGAACAGGATGCCATTGCAGGCGTACATGCCATACGCTTCGCGGTAGTTCACCGTGATCCAGTACGCGTAGAGCTTCGCGACTGCATACGGAGAGCGCGGATAGAAGGGCGTCGTCTCGCGCTGCGGAGTCTCTTGGACAAGACCGTAGAGCTCAGAGGTCGAGGCTTGGTAGAAGCGCGTCTTCTTCTCGAGACCGAGAATGCGGATCGCTTCGAGGAGCCTCAGCGTACCGAGTGCATCGGCATCAGCGGTGTACTCCGGAACCTCGAACGAGACCGCGACGTGGCTCTGCGCGGCGAGGTTATAGATCTCGTCAGGCTGGACCTGCTGCACGATGCGGATCAGGTTGGAAGAATCCGTCAGGTCGCCGTGGTGCAGGAAGAAACGAACGTTCGCCTCGTGCGGGTCATGGTAGAGATGGTCTACGCGCGTCGTGTTGAACAGCGACGCGCGACGCTTCAGGCCATGGACGACATATCCCTTGCCGAGAAGGAACTCCGCGAGATACGCGCCGTCCTGGCCAGTCACGCCCGTGATCAGCGCTACTTTATGCTTGTTCATCGCTTTCGGATCCATTGAGGGAGAGGAAACAATCACTCTTGGCGCTCGAGTTCTGCACGCAGAGCCGCGATGATTGCTTGCAGTTGCCGGTACTCGCTTTCCTTGCGCGACAAAAAGCTGCGGGTCAGGCGCAGCTTCTCGCGCAGTCCCGCCGGCGTCAGCGCATACGCGTATGCCGTCTTGCGCTTGCTTCGCCTGAAGTTACCGATCTTCACGAGTCCCTTGTCGAGCAGGGCGTGCAGAACGTAGTGCGTCTTGCCGAGACTCAGGCCGAGGGCTTCGGACAGGCCACGCTGCGTCAGCGACGGGTCGGCCTCGAGCAGACGCAACACAGCGAGGCGTGCCCCGTCGGGGTCTTGGGCTCCAAAGGTTGAGGGGACGGACATGACTGCATCGCATTGTTCACGCCGTGAACAGATTCGCGAGTATAGCGACAAAGGAGCCGGCAAGGTCTTGGGTGACTTTCTAGACGATGACGAAGCGCAGGCATCAGGATGTCGATGAACGGCTCTCTCGAAGGCTCGACTTCGAGACAACCTCGGCTCGGGCAATCTTTGATCGAGCGCGTCCTGCGGCGCAAGGCGAGCACTGGAACGTGGCCCCGATGTCAGCCCAGTTTCGCAAGTGGATTGGGGAATGCGGCATATGTCGTCACCCTATGGCGCCGAAACGCCGAGTCCGCGTCGGTCTACGTCGAGCCGAAGCAAATGTAGAATCTACGAATGCAAGAGAACTTCTTGGAACTAGCGAGAAACATTCGGCGCTCACTTCGCTCGCCTGTGACAAATCACCGGGCTTATCAAGACATCGTCCGCGACAAGGTTGGCCTGGAAATTGGCGGCCCATCAGAAATATTTCGGCGCGTCTTGCCAATTTACGAGATCGCTAGATCGGTTGATGGCGTCAATTTCAGCTCCAACACGATGTGGGAAGGTCAGCTGGTTGAAGGTCAAACCTATGCATATCTCGGCGATCGAATTGGGCGTCAGTACATATGTGACGCCACAAACTTGGACTCGATCGGTACTGAAAGTTATGACTTTGTAGTATCATCAAACAATCTTGAGCACATCGCCAACCCTCTGAAGGCCGTCGGAGAGTGGTTACGCGTTCTACGCACAAATGGGTGTTTGTTCTTGGTGCTGCCGCGCAAGGAGAGCAATTTCGACCGAAAGCGTGATGTCACCACCTTCGAGCATTTGATGGATGATCTTGAGAAAGACACCCCCGAAAGCGACTTGACGCATCTTGAGGAGATTATTGAACGCCACGACTATGCCATGGACCCACCAATATTGCGACGGTTCATGAGCCTCGCAACGCTGCGTGGGTTTCGTCCAGCGATGACTCCTGCAACCATGAGACAGCGCGGTCTTGCAAATTTCGAGAACAGGGGCTTGCACCACCATGTGTTTGATCACGATCTCTTGGAGAAAATCTTCCGACACTTTGGCATGAGACTTGTACTCAAGACGTCGACGAAAATTGACCATATTGCGGTAGCCCAGAAGGTTTGCTAGCCACCTTGATGTGGCTCTCCTTTCTTCTCGGAAAAAGGCAAACAAGAATAATCGTAGCCACAATCTGATTTGTATCAAATATAGTCGGATTTGTGGCGCCCGACAGAACGTATAGCCAGAATATTATACGCCCGTCGGCATTTAAGAATGATGCTGTGGCCAATATCATGGTTGCGACGTAGATCAACATTCCGACTAGGCCAAGTTGAATCAGCAGGTAGAGCGCTTGCAGTTCAATATATTGGTACTGCGAGTAGTCTCGCTCCTTCCCATCGGGGTAAGGGGCTCCTAATCCGGAGCCAACGATAAGTATCGCGGGAGATTCTCCCCAGACTTTGACCGCAGCATCGACCTGGTCAAAGCGTATGCCCATCGATGAGTCGGAGCCATCAAACTTTCGCGTCACGATTTCGTCGATGTCTCCCCAGAACGCGACGGTGCCGATGCAGGCCACCGCAATGAGCGCGAACCACTTGATTGCATGCCGCCGTAGCCACGCGCGCGCATGGATAAGGATTCCAATGGCGATCACGATGCTGTAGGTCAGATTCCCCGCAGCGATCACACCAACGAAAGAAATGTAAGCGACCCAACGAAAAAATCGTCCCTCGCGGTACTTCCAAAGGGCGACAAGAAAAAGGAACGGGAGCAATGCGTTCCCAATGAGCTGAACCCGATAGTAGATACCGTCGAATGAGTAGATGTCGCCCCATTCGGTGGACAGGATATATGCGCGAACGCCGGCGGCCAGATCATCGTCGCGCGCATACCCTAGGTACAAGGAAACGGCCGAGACGATCAGAGCCTGGAACACCAAGGGCAAGAGAGCTGTTCCCGCGGAGATTCGACTCGGCCGCACACAGAATGCGAGTAGCGTGCCGATCGTGATCACATAGAAGCGCAGCACGTTCGCGGCATCGTGACCGGCTGCCAAGGACGCGAGGACCGATGTCGAGGCGTACAGCACCATTGGAATCAATAGTTGCCAAGACCGCTCGACCCGCAGGAACGCGACCGTGACCAGGAGAGCCCACGGAGCGCCCAGGCCGTTCAGAGCGTCGATCTGTATCTGGCGCGTCAATAGGAACGTCGCTATGAAGAGGCCGACCGACAACAGGATGGACTTCCGCGGAAGAGCCTGCGTCGTGAGCGTGCGTTCGAACATGGTCGTCGAGTCTACTGTGCGCGCTCTGTGTGTCTTGAGCATGGACGGTTCGTCGCGCGCGAAGGTCGCCGTCAACGTCTCGCTGGGGTCGCGCTTGATCTCGAAGGTGTCTCAGCGCCAACGGGTGTCGCTTGCTTGGACCGCGACGGAGTCGTTGTTTCGCCCGCGAGACTGAGGTCGGCACAGGCCTCTTCGGCACCAGCGACCCCGCCATCAAGGCGTTGCGCGCGCTTGACGTTCATCGCGGGGCACAATTTGCGCCGAACTCAGTGGGCTGGCCTACGCCTTGTATGGAACGCTGCGCGCAAGCGCTCGATGGCTCCTGCGTTCGCAGGGTCCGCCGTCACTCGCCGCCACGTTTGACCCACGAGAAAGAAGACTGCAAGTCCGAGGCCGACAACGAGTGCCGCGACTAGTGCAATGATGGCCCGCTTGGGCTTGCTCTTTCTTTCCGGTGGGGTGGCTGTGTCCACCACTTGTACCAGGGCGCCTTCGCGACTCTCGTCGACCCGGGCCAGCTCGTATTGTTTGGCAAACAGGTCGAACAGTGTCTCCTGGTACTTGAATTCGCGGTACTTGCTTACATAGTCAGGCCCGGCTTGCGGATCGGCTGTTTGCTCGAGTCTCAGCAGCTGAGAGCGCAAGGCTGCCAACGCGTTCTGCTGCTGCTGTACCTCGGATGCGCTGTCCGACAAGGAGCCGCGCAGCGTCTGCAGGCGCACTTCGGCCGCCGTGACCTCCGCCTTCAGCCGTGCGTAGCCTTCGGCGGCCGACCTTGGCTCGGCTTTCAGCGCTCCTTGCGTGAAACCACTTGCCTGCAGTGCTTGCTGCGCCTGCACCAGCCTGTCCTGCGTCTGACGCAACTGCTGCTCGAAAAACTTCCGCCGCTGCTGTGCCTCTGACACGGCAATGGTGTCCGTCATACGGCGCAACTCGTCGACCAAACGATTGGCCATTTCCGCAGCACGTTGCGGGCTCTTGTCGTCGACCTCGATAGTGATCAGGCCATCCTTCTTGCCAACGTTGAAACGTACATTGCGGGCCAGTTCTTTGCGCGCATCGACGCGGTACTTTTCGTCGTATGCGTCAAGGAGCTTGAACTGATCGACGATGCGATCGGACACCGTGGTGCTTTGCATCAGCGCCACGTACTGATCCGCCGGCGTGCGCAGGTTGGCTGCACCGCCGGCGAACCCCGCCAGTGAACCGAGCGATGACAACACAGAGCTCGCTGCGCTCTGTTGCTGTTGCGGAGGAAGGAAAGTGGTGATTGCGGTGTATGTCGGCGGTATCAATGTGGCGATGCCAAACGCGACGAGCCCGGCGATGATGGGACCAATCGTCAACGCCTTCCAATGCTCGGCCAGCGGCACGGCCAACTCAAGCAATGACACCGAATCTTCCTCGTCGGCGAACTCGGCGGCCGGGTGCACAGGATTGTCCATCACCTAGTCGCCGCCACAATGCCTGCGATCCCCAACCCGAACTGGTAGAGGATCTGCGTCCAATCCTTCGCTCCCTGGATGAATGTCGTCTTGTTGATCTCTTCCGGTACGAAGATGGTGTCACCTGGCTGCGTGCCCAAACTGACAAACTGACTGCTTCGAGCGCTGAACCACCCCTTGCTCTGCAGGTTGCTGACCACGCTGCCGTTGGCCCGGATTACGAACGCGCTTGCCTCGTCGGCGCCCTTGGTGGGCCCACCGGCCAGTCGCAGATAGTCGTCCATCGTGCGACTGTCGGACCACAAAAAACTGCCGGCATTGAACACGCTCCCAAACACGCCGACGGTGGTCGGGAGGGCCGGTACGTAGACGCGATCGCCGTCCTCCAGCGCCAGGTCAGGGAGTTCGCGGCTGTCGGGCGGCATCTGCAATACCACACGTCCGGTGGGTCTTAGCGAGCGCAAACGTTCGATCAGCTGGCCCGTCGCAGATGTGCGTTGCGATTGCGCGGCGGCCTCATCGGCCGTGTTGGTGCGCAACGAGGTCGCCGATTTTGCGAAGTCGAGCTCCAGATCACGCAGCGCACGTTCGTAGTTCTGCTGTTGCGTGACGCGCACGCTCTCACGGCTGAACTCCGTTCCATAGATGTAGGCGGCCGAGGTAAGACCGCCCGCCACCTTCAGTGCGTCGTTGATCGAGCTTCGAGCAGGCAGAACGTATTCGCCCGGTCTCAACACCTCGCCCTCGATTCGTACGCGCTTGTTCTGTCGCTCCACCGGTAGCACCGCTAGCACCGAATTGAACGCGCGCAGCACGTCGCCGCTGCGCAGTTCACCGTTCATCGCCTGGGGCAGCTCGAGTTGGGTGATCCGAGTCGTGTTACGGTCGTCCAGGCGTTCGACGGCAAGCCGGTTGAGGTCAGCTACCGGAGTGAAGCCGCCGGCCATGCGCAGTACGTCAGCCAGCGTCTCGCCGGGCTTCAGCTCGAAGATCGCTGGCTGGTTGACGCTGCCGATGAGCGCGACCTGCGTGCCCAGTGGGCCGACATGAATCACGTCGTCAGGCTGCACAACCCGGTCGTTCGATCGGTCGCCTTTGAGGAGCAGGTCGTAGAAATCGAACGTCGACACGACCGTGCGGCCGCGACGCAGCTGAATGTTCCGGAAGCTGCCGGCCGCCGATGGGCCACCCGCCTTTACCAGTGCGCCTGCGATCGTCGAGAGGCTGCTGACTGAGTACGCGCCGGGGCGCTGCACGAAGCCGGTGATGTAGACACGTACGCCGCGCAACTGGCCGAGCGACACGCTGATCTGGAAGTTCTTGAACACTTGCGCGACACGGCGAGCGATCACGTCGCGCAGTTCGGCATAGCGCACGCCGGCGACCATCACGGCGCCGACGCGCGGAATGCTGATGCTTCCCGAGCGGTCGACGACGAGTCGGAGATCAGCGTCCACCGAACCCCACAGCGTGAGCGCCAGTTCGTCGCCGGCCTGGACCAGATAGTCGGCTGGCACAAGCGGGTTGTAGTCCGGGCCTTCGACCGGACACGGGTCGGCCGTCATCAGGTCGGCGCCCAGTCGCCGAACCTTTTGCATCGATGAGCGGCGCTGCGGCAGGTCGAGACCATCCTGCTGGTTCTGCGTCGCCGCCGCGTTCTGTTGCTGCGCGTCGGCCGCCGAAGTCGGACTTGACGGCATCTGCGCGGCCAGGCGCTGCACGTACTCTTCGAACTCACCTGGCCGATACTCCGGCACGAACGCCTGCTGCGAACAGCGTTGTGCGTTGACGCCGCGTTGCTGCTGTCCTTGCGCACCCTGACGCAGCCGCATCGGGCCGCCGCTGTTCGAACCGCTTTCGGTCGAGCTCTGATACGGCTGCTGGCCTTGTTGAGGATCAGGAACTTGAATCTGCGCAAGCGCCGGAAGCGTCAGGAACAACCCCACCGCGGACAAGCTCACCAGGCGCGAAGCGGAGCGTAGGAATCGGTTCATGCAAGAGGGCATCGATGCGGGGCCGTAGTCGCCCGCAAGCGCGGGACCGGCGGCATTCTACCGACGCGTTGCAACAACAACCCGCCCGATAGAATAGTGCGCGATGCTGATCCTGCTTGTGGCCTTCGGCGTGTCGCTGGCCCTGACTCTTCTGACCGTCGCGATGGCGCAGCGCCACTCGCACCTATTCAACGATCACGATCTTTCTGGGCCGCAGAAATTTCACGCCCGCCCAGTGCCCCGTGTGGGCGGTGTCGGCATCGTCGCCGGGGTCATCGCCGGCATGGTGGTCGTATTCGTTCTGGACCGCTCTGTCGGCTTGCAAGGGATCGTGCTGCTCGCTTGCGGCGTGCCTACATTCATTGCTGGTCTGTCGGAGGACATCACCAAGCGTGTCAGCCCGCGCCGTCGCCTCTTCTTCACCGCGCTGTCCGCGGCGCTCGCCGTATGGTTGATGGAGGCGGTCATCACGCGCACCGCGATCCCCGGCCTTGACTGGATCGTGTCTTTCTCGGCGGGTGCTGCCCTTGTTACCGTATTCGTTGTCGCTGGCGTTGCCAACTCGTTGAACATCATTGACGGCTTCAACGGCCTGTCCTCGATGTGTGGCGTGCTGATCCTCGCCTGCCTTTGTTATGTGGGTGTGCTTGTCGGAGATCAGCTTGTCACGCTTCTCGCGCTCGCCGGCATCGGCGCGATGCTCGGTTTCTTCGTCTGGAATTTCCCCGCCGGCCTGATCTTCCTGGGCGACGGTGGGGCCTATTTCCTCGGCTTCTACGTCGCCGAGTTGGCGATCTTGCTGCTGCACCGGAACCCGCAGGTTTCGCCGATGTTTCCCCTCTTGCTGTGCATCTACCCGGTGTTCGAGACGGTGTTTTCGATCTACAGACGCAAAATTCTGCGTGACGTATCGCCAGGGCTGCCGGATGGTCTGCACCTGCACTCGCTGGTGTACCGCCGCCTGATTCGCTGGGCCATCGGCAACAAGAGCGCCAAGGCACTGACGCGGCGCAACTCGATGACCTCACCCTACTTGTGGATGCTTTGCATGACGGCCGTCGTGCCGGCGGTACTGTTCTGGAACAACACGCCCGTACTGGCTGCCTTCGTCCTGCTGTTCGGCATCACCTATGTCGCGCTGTATTGGCGCATCGTGCGCTTCAAGGCGCCGCGCTGGCTGGTCTTCCGACGTCCGGATCGCAGCTAGAGGATAATGCGGGGTAATGACCGACCCCACCCCGACCGGTGACTATCAGCTGGCGCCGCCCGCCCGCTTCGACACCCTCTCCCTCGACGACAAGCTTCTGCGCGCCGTAGCCACCCAAGGCTACGAGACGATGACGCCCATCCAGGCTAAGGCGATCCCCATCGTGCTGGCTGGCCGCGACGTGATGGGCGCAGCGCAGACCGGCACCGGCAAGACCGCTGCCTTCTCGCTGCCGCTGCTGCACAAGATGCTGCGCCACGAGAACGCCAGCATGTCACCGGCTCGGCACCCGGTTCGCGCGCTGGTGATTGCACCGACTCGCGAGCTGGCCGACCAGGTCGCCGCCAACATCAAGGGTTACGCCGCGCAGACCAAGCTTCGCGTGGCCGTGGTCTACGGCGGCATCGACATGAAGCCGCAGACGCTCGAGCTCAAGGCAGGCGTCGAGGTGCTGGTCGCGACGCCGGGGCGTCTGCTCGATCACATCGAGGCGAAGAACTGCGTGCTGAACCAGGTCGAGTACGTCGTGCTCGACGAGGCCGACCGCATGCTCGACATCGGCTTCCTGCCGGACTTGCAGCGCATCCTGAGCTACCTGCCGAAGCAGCGCCAGACCTTGCTCTTCTCCGCGACTTTTTCGACCGAGATCAAGCGCCTCGCCGAGAGCTACCTGCAGGATCCGCTCCTTGTCGAGGTTGCCCGACCGAATGCGACTGCAACCAACGTCGAGCAGCGCTTTTACAGCGTCGCGCCGGACGACAAGCGCCGTGCCGTCGTCAAGCTGTTGAAGGAGCGCGCGCTGTCGCAGGCGATCGTGTTCGTCAATTCGAAACTCGGCTGCGCGCGTCTCGCGCGCTCGTTCGAGCGCGACGGGCTGCGCACCAACGCGTTGCATGGGGACAAGTCACAGGACGAGCGTCTCAAGGCGCTCGATGCGTTCAAGCGCGGCGATGTCGACGTGCTCGTCGCGACCGACGTGGCGGCGCGTGGTCTTGATATCGCCGATCTGCCCGCCGTCTTCAACTTCGACGTGCCGTTCAATGCCGAAGACTACGTGCACCGAATCGGCCGCACCGGCCGAGCGGGCGCATCGGGACTCGCAGTCACGCTGGTTTCGCGTGACGACGCGCGGCTGATCTCCGACATCGAGAAGCTGATCAAGAAGAAGATCGATCTTGAGCCGCTGGAACTCGACGACGAGCAGCCGCCGCGCCGCGAGTATCGCGAGCGGGCCCGCTCCGAGGATGACGTGCGTGGCCCGCGTCCCGCGGCGCGCCCCGCGCCGAGCTATGCCGCGCCTCGCGCGCCAAGCGACCCGTTCTTCGACAGGCCGTACGAAGCCCCGGCCGGTGACGGCGAGCCCGCCGCCTGGGAGAAGGCGAAGGCGCCGGCTGTGTCGCGCGGGCTTTCGCCCTACATCAAGCCGAAGAAGCGCGTCGCAGCGTTGTTCGGCGCGAAGCTGCCTAGCCCGGAAGAAACGACTTCCTGATCCGCCGCGGGCCGGCGTCAGGCCGCGAGCAGCGAAAACACGACCGGCAAGTCCGCCGGCAACCCTGTTGGAGCGGCCTTCCAACCGGCCACGGTGTCGGTTCTCGAGAAGGCGCCGTCCAGGGTCAGGCCGCAACTCACGGCCAGCCGCGTTGTGGCGCCGAGGTGCGCCAGCAGCGCGGCCAAGAGAGCTTCGTTGCGATACGGTGTCTCGATCATGAGTTGCGTCTGCTGCTCGCGCCGCGACAGCGCCTCGAGCTCGCGAATGCGCGCGCCTCGCTCGGCAGCTTCGACCGGGAGATAGCCAACAAACGCGAAGCTCTGACCGTTGAGCCCGCTCGCGGCCAGCGCGAGCAGGAGCGAGCTCGGACCGGGCAGGGCGACGACGCGCAGCCGCGCGCGATGCGCCGCGTCCACCAGGGCCGCGCCCGGATCGGCGACCGCCGGGAGTCCGGCCTCGGAGATCAGCCCGATGTCCGCACCGCGCAACGCCGGTGCGAGCAGCGCCGACCATTCGTCGGCGACGGGCGACGTCGGCGCACGACCTTTCTGCGGCCGAGGAAGCTCGCGAATGTCGATCTGCTGCAGCGGCTGGGCGAGAGCGACAACGGCATCCACTCTCTTGAGGAACGCACGCGTCGTCTTTGCGTTCTCGGCAACCCAGTGCGGCAGCCGGGCAGCGATCTCGATCACGCCGAGCGGCAGCACGTTCTGCAGCGGCGGGATGGCGCTCTTCGCGCCAAAGTCCAGCGTGTTCGGAACCAAGTACAGGGAACCGCGCGATGCAGCGTTCATGCCGGCACTGCTGCAAGCGGGTCGATGCCGGCCTCACGCAGCAGCGCACAGGTCTTGATGAGCGGCAGGCCGATCAGCGCTGTCGGGTCGTCTGACTCGATTGCGTCGAGCAACGCGATCCCGAGCGTCTCGGCTTTTGCGCTGCCGGCGCAGTCGTAGGGCTGCTCAGCGCGCAGGTAGCGCTCGATCTCGTCGTCCTCGAGTTGGCGAAAGCGCACCGTCACCGGAACCAGCGTCGAGCCGGCAAAGTTGCTTGTGGTGCAGACGACCGCAACCGCGGTCTGGAACACGACACTGCGCCCTCGCATGCGCCGCAGCTGCGCGACCGCGCGTTCGTGCGTGCCGGGTTTGCCGATCGCCTCGCCGGCCAGGTCGGCAACCTGATCCGAGCCGATCACCACTGCGTCCGGGTAGTGCTGCGCTACCGCCCGCGCCTTCGCGAGTGCCAGACGCAGGGCAAGCGGCCCGGGCGCTTCGCCCGGCAACGCGGTCTCGTCGACGCCGGGCGACAGCACGTCGAATGGCAAGCGCAACCGCTCCAGCAGTTCGCGGCGGTAGCGCGAGGTCGACGCGAGTATCAGCTGCGGCATACGCGTGGACGGGGCTCTAGTCGAACGATCGGGCCGCCGCGAAGAGCGGAGCCTCCTGATCCTTTGACGAGAGTTGTGGCGCCATCCCGATGTCAGGCCACTCGACACCGATCGTCGGGTCGTCCCAGCGCACCGAGCCTTCCGCCTGCGGCGCGTAGTACGCCGTCGTCTTGTAGAGGAAGTCGGCGGTGTCGCTGAGCACGAGGAAACCGTGTGCGAAGCCGGGCGGGATCCACAGCTGCTTGTGGTTTGCCGCGCTCAGCTCAAGGCCCGTCCAGCGCCCGAAGGTCGGGCTGCTGCGGCGCATGTCGACTGCGACGTCGAATACCGCACCGTTGGTCACGCGCACCAGCTTGCCCTGCGCATGCGGAGGCAGCTGGAAGTGCAGCCCACGCAGTACGCCCTTGGCGGATCGAGAGTGGTTGTCCTGGACGAATTCATGCCCTGGACCGGCCGCCGCGTCGAACGCGCGCTGGCTGAAACTCTCGAGGAAGAATCCGCGCTCGTCGCCGAACACCTTGGGTTCGAACACGAGCACGTCGGGGAGCTGGGTCGCGGTCACTTTCATCGGCTGCGATCTTACCGGCGCGCTCATGTCGACCGGCTGCTCGCCGTACACTTTGACGATGGCTGCGCGTGAGTTCGATCCGTTTCGCCTCGATGTGGAGGCATTCGCCAAAGAAGGTGCGAGTCTGGAGGGGCGCTGGCCTTTGGCGCAGCTCGACCGGCTGGCCGAGTCGGCGCTCGCCGAGCCTGAGTCCGGCACTGAAGCCGTGGCTGGCCGCGAGGTGAGCTGGCAGGTTCGCGGTGAGTTACGGGCGCTGCGCGGCGGGGACTCGCAGATCTGGCTGCACACGATCGCGGGTGCCGAGCTGCCGCTCGAGTGCCAACGCTGCTTGAAGCCGGTCGTGACCACAGTGGACGCGCGGCGCAGTTTCCTGTTTGTGCGTGGCGAAGACACTGCCGCCCAGCTGGACGCCGACAGCGAGCACGACGTGCTGGCGCTGACACGAGCGCTCGACCTGCGCGAGCTCATCGAGGACGAGCTGCTGCTGGCCCTGCCGTTGGTGCCGCGCCACGAGGTTTGCCCGAGCCCGCTGACCATGTCGGCGGCCGACGACGAGCCCGCTGCCGAAACCCCGCCGCATCCGTTCGCCGGGCTGGCGGCCCTGAAGCGCGGTTCGAACCTGAACTAGCCGCCCAAAGGCTCCGTGCAGCACCGACATCCCGGCGTGCTAGAATCTCGGGCTTTCCCGCAATCGCGCCTACGGGGTCTGCCGGCATGATGCCGACGCCCGAACCAGCGATTTGCACAGTGCGCGACTTAATCCGACGCGACCGAACCCGACGCAACCTCAGCGACCTCAACAGTGCGCAAGCCTTCGCCCGACAAGAGCGGAGCCGGCGCGCCCAGCGCCGGCCCGACCACTGGCGGGCCCAAGGAGAAATCAGATGGCTGTTCAGCAGAACAAGAAGTCCCCGTCCAAGCGCGGCATGCACCGCGCTCATAACGCTGTTGCCACGCCCGGCACCGCGATCGAGCCGACCACCGGCGAAACGCACCTGCGCCACCACATCAGCCCGACTGGTTTTTATCGCGGGCGCAAGGTCCTCAAGACCAAGGCAGACGCCTGAGGCGTTGAGCCTGGCTCTCTTGGCCGGACGCATTCCTGCGTTACCGTGCCGCGATGAGCGCTGAGATGAGCACGTCCCCGTCTGGCACGGCGCCGAACGCGCGCGTGCGCATCGCCGTCGATTGCATGGGCGGCGACCACGGCCCCGCTGTCACATTGCCGGCTTGCCGCGCCTTCCTGGCAGCGCATCCGAAAGCCGAGGTTATTCTTGTCGGCCGGCCGGAAGCACTTGCGCCGGCTCAGCACTGGGAACGGTGCACGACGATCGTGGCTGCCGAAGTCGTCGAGATGGACGACGCGATCGAAGTCGCGCTGCGGCGCAAGAAGGACTCGTCGCTGCGCGTTGCGCTGAATCAGGTCAAGCCCGATGCCGATGGCGTCTCTGCTGCGCAGGCCTGTGTGTCGGCCGGCAACAC